>Ga0123357_10000383_pt1 | contig 41936 bp, 34 predicted proteins | sample TergutEmb28metaG_FD_89873 | JGI IMG/M metagenome (GOLD analysis project Ga0123357, IMG submission 89873) | Embiratermes neotenicus P4 segment gut microbial communities from Petit-Saut dam, French Guiana - Emb289 P4 | ecosystem: Host-associated > Arthropoda: Insects > Digestive system > Gut ...
CTGCTTCAGAATGGCGCACCGCATCGCCGATTCTGCGGACATTCCCTGGCGGCCAGTCTTCTCGTTTTCATTCATCCCAAGGTCCGCAGCAACCAGGTCGATTAGCTCTGTGCCGCAGGCATCAGGTATTGTTGACATTTGGACGAATTCCTGGCTGATCTTGTCGGCTCCGCAGGAGATCTCAAACAGATTCACGTTCATCTGGTCTTCACGAAGCTTTCTCATCAACTTGGCTCCGACGATTGGAAGAACGTCAGCTTGAGCGAAATGTTCGACGTATATAATCATTGGATTCGATTGCCGTCCAGAGAAAATAGTGTGCATTTGTGAATTAGTTCACAATTAGATTTCCTCCATCATGTCCTGGGTACGGCTGGCATGGTTATCTCTCTGCCGAAAAGTGACAGTTACCGCCATGCTGACGCTATACCTTAAATGAGGCGGCAGGCGGAGTATCACGATCACAATTCCTGATGTATCGATGAAGAGCTGCGCGCCAAACTCTGGCTCGATTGATAGTGAGGGCGCGTCGTAGTTGACGGTGCGGGGTGCGGAAATTTCAAAATTCCCGCAATGTTGCCAAGCGTGACTCGCGCAGAGCGCCAGAAGTGACGCAATTTCAATGCATCACATGTTTTTGAACAGACACTACCTACCCAATGTCGCAAAACTGGGAAAATTGAGGGGCAGGCCGCTGGGCCATCGAATCCACCGGGCCGGCCCTGGGGTGCCAACACCTCCTGGACCGCCTGGATGAGGGAGGCGGATCCGGAGGCCAGCGTCTGCAGCTTCAGCAGGGGCATGTCAAGAGGCCTGACAGGCGGCCTTGCGCGCCGGACCTTGTCATGTCTGTGCTGCTGCCAACGTGCGGGATCCCTGCCCGCCATGACTGTGAATTCGCAAAGGACCGGTCTGCCTCCCGCCCCGACACACCCCAACTGGCACACTCAACGGTCCCGCAGTTTCTTCGCCATCGTCGCGACAACCTCGCTGGCGCCGTAGCAGCGGAAAGGAAACGTTCCTTCGCTGTGTGCGACGGCAACGATCTCCGTGAACCAGCCCGGTCGTAACTCCACGGCACGGATACAATCCGCAGCGACCCAGACCGGCTCAGCATTGCTGTGAAATATTCTGTTCAGGCCATTAGCTTCAAAGCGCACACCACGGTCGGTGATTTCGGCCCGCCCACCGACCCAGAGCCCGCCACATACGTGCTTTGCCAACACCACGCCGAGAGCAGAAACGACAACGCATGCGATCGCTCCGCCGAGACCAAAGGCGGCGAATCCCCCCGCTACGGCGAGCCCCACACAGGCGGCCAGTGTGGCCAGTCCCGTCATGGAGATCGACGCATCCAGATAGAACGCGTTGGCCACCTTTGAAATATACACCGATCCTGCCCCTTCGCTGCTTTTGCTCTTCACGCGCCGCCCGCTGTACCGCCAGGCAGGGAGCTGTGGAAAAGTAGCCGATTCAATTTCAGGCATCCAGCATTGGATTCCGGTATTCCGATAGTCCTGACAACTATTCTCGGAGGTATTTTGCCAAAAGCAGGCATTTGCGCATGACTTAACCTGCATGCGCGGTGATCAATTGTACGTTAAAAATTGGAGGACTTGTTTTTTCCACGGCCCTCGGTCATGTAGCATGTGATATGCTAGGTGCCAGGGGATATCAAGGGATGTCAAACTGTCAAACCCACGCCCGCAAGACGCAACAACCCTGTACAGTCCTGCGAACCTGCCGCCGGGGCGTCGCGGACCCCTTGGGTTTTGCTGCCGTTTCATCGATCAGGCCGACCCGGTGACAAGCACGATCCGTCTCCGAGGCACCATCGACATCCTGACGACCCGGCGACCTTGGAATTACCTGCGTTTTTTGTTTTTTGGGTCTCCATTCCCCGTTCCCAGTGGACTGGTTCGCTCGTCTCCAGCTGCCGTTTTGCAGCACCTTCTCCAGGAACACCCCCGCAAAGATGTGAGCCTATCGCCGGCACGAGCGGCTTGCGGTCTCAGCCAGAGCGACGATACGCAACTGAATCGGTCTTACAGTGCCGGGTGGCGGTGTTGGCGCCTTGTCCGACATCACCACGTCGGCACCCTTTTGCCGGCTCGCGGTGTCAGCCGCCAGCCGGGCGCCGAAACCCGCTCGCCAGCACGTAGCGCTCGGCGGAATCGGAGCGGCTGGCCGCCGGTTTGACGTGGCGCACGGTGGTAAAGTCGCGCTTGAGCTGGGCCAGGAGCTGGGCATCGGCCCCGCTCTGCAGCACCTTGGCCAGAAACGCCCCGCCCGGTTTGAGCACATCGCAGGCAAAGGCGGCCGCAGTCTCGACCAGACCGACGATGCGCAGCTGATCGGTCTTGCGATGCCCGGTCGTGTTGGCCGCCATGTCCGACATCACCACGTCGGCGCGGCCCTCAAGCATGCCCATCAATCGCTGCGGCGCGTCATCGGCCATGAAATCGAGCTGCATGAAGCGGACACCGGCAATCTCCCCCATCTCAAGAAGATCAATCGCGATCACTCTGCCTTTTGCCGCCAACTCCCCGTCCGCGCCCACCCGCCTGGCCGCGACCTGGCTCCAGCCTCCGGGTGCCGCGCCGAGATCAACCACCGCCATTCCCGGTTTCAGAATGCCGAATTTGTCGTCGATCTCAAGGAGCTTGAAGGCGGCGCGCGAACGCCAGCCTTCGCGTCTGGCGCGCGCCACATAGGGGTCGTTGAGTTGCCGCTCCAGCCACAATTTCGACGACAGCTTGCGCTTGCCGCCGCTCTTGACCGTGACATGGAGCCGGTCGGAGGTGTTTCGTGTCATGGTCTCACCAATTTCCGGCAGCCCCGGTGCCGGCCACCGGCCTCACCAGTTCTGCAGCGCGCCGTCCTCGCGCATCATCTCGACCAGCATGCCCTCGCGCAGCCCGCGGTCGGCGACCCGAAGCCGTGGCAGCGGAAAGGCGCGGCGGATGGCGTCGAGGATGGCGCAGCCAGCGAGCACCAGATCCGCGCGCCCAGCGCTGATGCAGTGATTGGCGGCCCGCTCATCATAACTCATGCCGAGCAGGCGCAGCGCGACCCGGTTGATATCGGCGTCGCTCATCCACAGCCCATCGACGCGGCGGCGGTCGTAGCGTTCGAGATTGAGGTGAATGCCTCCCAGGGTGGTCACGGTGCCGGATGTGCCCAGGAGATGCATATCCTGGAGATCACGACCATGCTGTTCAGCAAAGGGCGCAATATGCGCCGCCACCTCCTGCTCCATCCTGGCGTAGATTTCGCGGCTGACATCGCGGCCCCCGAAATGCTCGGCCAGGGTGACCACGCCGAGCGGAATCGACATCCAGGCCTTGAGCCGGGGCCGCGCATTCTTCGCATAGGGATCCCGCTCAATGCGCACCAGTTCGGTCGAGCCGCCGCCGATATCGAACAGAATCGCGCCCCGGCCACAGGGGTCGACCAGAGGCGAGCAGCCCAGCATGGCAAGCGCGGCCTCGGTCTGGCGATCAATGACCTCAAGATGGATGCCGGTGCGGGCGGCGACGCGATCGCGGAAATCCCTGGCGTTGGACGCCGCACGGCAGGCTTCGGTGGCAATCAGCCGCAGCCGCCCCGCCTTGCGCTGCCGGATCTTGTCGCGGCAGACCACGAGCGCGGAAATCGCCCGGGCCATCGCCGCCTCATTTATATATCCACTGGCGGTGATGCCCTCACCGAGGCGGATGATGCGCGAAAACGAATCGACGACACGAAAGCCCTCTTTTGTGGGGTGGGCGATCAGCAGCCGGCAGTTATTGGTGCCGAGATCGAGCGCGGCATAGACTTCGGTGCCCGCCCGGTGACGGGTCTGGCCGGGAATCGGGGCAGGAATCGGGGCAGGAATCGAAGCAGGAATGGGGCGATGAGCCTGGTCGGAGACCGGATCATGGACATCCGCGGCCACCAGCGCCCGGACACCCGGTTCCGGCAAGGCGCCATGATGCAGCCGCGTCTGATCCTTCATTCCGGCGAATCTTTCGTGAAAGGGGTGCGCCCGGCCGCGCCTGGTCCCTCGGGGGCGGCGCGGACCCAGGAAGGACCGTGGTTCCAGACAGCACCGGTCTGACTTGTTTCCGTCACGAATCAGCTCCATCGTTCCGTCTGGCAACACGCGAAGGATCGCCGCTGGCAGGGTCACAGGGGGCAGCGCTGTCAGTCCCCGGCCAGGAGAATGTGGCTGAAAACTGAACCGCCGTTAATGGAACATTAAGCAGCACAGGGCCGCCACGCAACAGCACCGTGGGTTGCAGACCGTTGCGGGGGGGCGCCTGAGGGGGTATCCCAGACCCTGACATCCGAAGCCTGACTCCACAGCCTCGCCTGCCACTTCCGCGACATGACGCAAACGAACGCCATTTCAGGTCATTTTTATGCAGGAAGCCCCCTCCCCGGCGTCCGAAACCGCCCTTGCACTGCAACAATTCGCTGTCGGACAGCCCGTCCGGCGCAAGGAAGACGATCATCTGCTGCGCGGCAAGGGACGCTATAGCGACGACATCGACCTCCCCGACCAGGCCTATGCCTGTGTCCTGCGCTCAACCCACGCCCATGGCATCCTTGAGCGAATCGACACCGGGGCGGCCCGGGCCATGCCCGGGGTGCTGGGGGTCTGGACCGGCGCCGATCTGGCCCCTTGCGGCTACGGCCTGCTCAACTGCGGCATGGCGCTGAAAAACCGCGATGGCTCGCCGATGCTGCAGACCAACCGCCCGGCGCTGCCGACCGACAAGGTGCGCTTTGTCGGCGACCCGATTGCCTTTGTCGTTGCCGAAAGCCACATCCAGGCCCGTGACGCCGCGGAGGCGATTGAGGTTGATATCACTCCTCTCCCGGCGGTCACAGATGCCGAGGAAGCCGCCGCCGACGGTGCGCCGCTGCTCTACGACCACATCCCCAACAACACCCCCCTCGACTATCACTATGGCGACAGCGACAGGGTCGATGCCGCCTTTGCCGCTGCGGCCCATGTCACCAGGCTCGACATCGTCAACAACCGTGTTGCTGTGGTGGCGATGGAGCCCCGGGCCGGGGTCGCCGCCTATGATGCGGCTTCTCGCCGCTACACGCTCTATGCCCCCACCCAGGGGGTGGCGGGCGGCCGGGCTTCGCTTGCCCGGCTCCTCAATGTGCCCAAGGAAAGGCTGCGCGTCATCACTGGCAATGTCGGCGGTTCTTTCGGGATGAAAAATCTCGGTTATCCCGAATATCTCTGCATCCTGCATGCGGCGCGCCAGCTCGGCCGCCCGGTCAAATGGACCGACGAGCGCTCCTCAGCCTTCCTCTCCGACAACCACGGGCGGACCCAGACCATCCATGCTGAACTCGCCCTTGACCGCGACGGGCATTTCCTTGCCGTCCGGCTTTCCGGCACCGGCAATCTTGGCGCCTACCTCACCGGCTTTGCGCCGAGCCCGCTGTCCTTCAACACCGGCAAAAATCTCGCCAGCGTCTACCGTACGCCCTTGATGGCAATCGACATCCGGACCGTGCTGACCAACACCACGCTGATGGGGGCCTATCGCGGTGCCGGCCGGCCTGAAGCCAATTATTTCATGGAGCGCCTGATCGACCGCGCGGCCGCCGAGACCGGCATTGACCGTCTCGAACTGCGTCGGCGCAATTTCATCCAGCCTGATGAACTGCCGTTCCAGGCCGCCTCCGGCGTGACTTATGACAGTGGCGATTTCCCGGCGGTGTTCGACCACGCGCTGGCACTGGCCGATTACAGCGGCTTTGCCGCCCGAAAACAACAAAGCGCCAGCAAGGCGCGCCTGCGCGGCATTGCGGTCGGCTGCTATCTTGAGGTCACCGCACCGCCGGCTCCCGAATTATGCAAAATCGTCTTTGCCGCCGACGGAATGGTGCGCCTGATCACCGGCACCCTCGACTATGGCCAGGGCCATGCCAGTCCCTTCGCCCAGGTGCTGTGTGATCAGCTCGGCGTGCCCTTTGACAACGTCCAGCTGGTACAGGACGACAGCGACATCGTCACTGGCGGCAATGGCACTGGCGGCTCGCGCTCGATCATCGCCAGCGGCCAGGCCATCGTCGAGGCCTCCCGGCTTGTCATCGAAAAGGGCCGGCACGCCGCGGCGCATCTGTTTGAGGCAGCCTTCGCCGACATCGAATTCGCCCATGGACGCTTCAGCGTGGTCGGCACAGGACACGGCATCGGCATCCTCGAACTGGCGCAGCGCCTCGCCCGGATCCGCCAGTCCCGGACCGCTCCATCCGATCTCAGCGCCGTCATCCCCGACTCGCTTGATGTCGATCACGAGACGGCGCCCGTGCCATCGGCCTTTCCCAACGGCTGCCACGTGGTCGAGGTCGAGATCGACCCGGACAGCGGCGAGGTGGCGCTGGCGCGCTACACCGGCGTCAATGATTTCGGCAATGTCATCAATCCGCTGCTGGTCGAAGGCCAGGTCCTTGGCGGGATCGCGCAAGGCATCGGCCAGGCGCTGATGGAGCATGTGCGCTATGACGAGATCGGCCAGCCTCTGACCGGCACAATGATGGACTATGCCCTGCCGCGTGCCGACCACATGCCACAGATCCGGCTGGTCAATCACCCGGTTCCGGCCCGGACCAATCCTCTGGGCGCCAAAGGCTGTGGCGAGGCCGGTTGCGCCGGCAGCCTGTCCGCAATCGTCAATGCGGTGCTCGACGCGCTCAAGGACCACGGCGTCACCACGATCGACATGCCGCTGACGCCGGAGCGGGTGTGGCGCGCCCAGCGCGCCAGCGCACCCGGCTGACAACGGGCACAAGAAACCACACCCGACATCGATGGATCCCGAAAGAGATCTTTCGACTCTGCGAAACTTTTCTCACCGGTTTGACATGGCGCCTCCCCTCCTTCAGCTCAAAGACATCCACCTGAGTTTCGGCGGCGCGCCGCTTCTCGACGCGGTCGAACTCAGCGTGTCGCCGCTGGAGCGGGTCTGTCTGGTCGGCCGCAACGGCTCCGGCAAATCGACTCTGCTGCGCATCGCCGCCGGCCTGGTCGAACCCGACGGCGGCAGTCGTTTCGTGCAGCCGGGGGCCACCATCCGCTATCTGCCGCAGGAACCTGACTTCGGCGACCACGCTACAACACTCAGCTATGTCGAGGCCGGACTGACCGATGGCGACCATGCCCACCGCGCCCGCTACCTCCTCCAGGAACTCGGCCTCACGGGTGAGGAGAGTCCGCGCGCCATTTCCGGGGGCGAGGCGCGGCGCGCGGCGCTGGCACGGGTGCTGGCCCCCTGTCCTGACATCCTTCTGCTCGATGAACCGACCAACCACCTCGATCTGCCGACCATTGAATGGCTGGAAAACGAACTCGACCAGAGCCGCGCCGCTCTGGTTCTGATCAGCCACGACCGCCGTTTTCTCAGTCGCCTGTCGCGCTCCACAGCCTGGCTCGACCGCGGTCGGATCCGCCGCATCGAACGCGGCTTCACCGCCTTTGAAAACTGGCGCGAAGAGGTGCTGACCGAGGAAGAGCGCGATCAGCACAAGCTCGACCGCAGGATCGTCGATGAGGAGCACTGGCTGCGCTACGGGGTGTCGGGACGACGCAAACGCAATGTCCGGCGTCTGGCCAATCTCCACGCCTTGCGCGCGGAACGGCGCGATGCCCGCCGCAGTCCGGGCCGCGCCAGCCTGGTGGCCGCGGAAGCTGAAAAGTCCGGCCGTCTGGTGATTGAAGCGAAGAATATCGCCAGGTCCTATGAGTCACGCCGCATCATTGATGACTTCTCAATCCGCATCCAGCGCGGCGATCGTCTCGGCGTGATCGGCCCCAATGGTGCCGGCAAGACCACACTGGTCAATCTCCTGATCGGCGCCATCGCACCCGATGCCGGAGAGTTGCGCTCCGGCGTCAATATCGAGATGGCCACTCTCGATCAGCACCGCGAAAGCCTTGATCCGAAAACGACGCTTTCCGAGGCGCTGACCGGCGGGCGCGGCGACCAGGTCATGGTCGGCGGCCGGCCCAAACATGTGGTCGGCTATATGAAGGACTTCCTCTTCGCCAGGGAGAGCCGCAACACCCCGCTGGAAGTGCTTTCCGGGGGCGAGCGCGGCCGCCTGATGCTGGCACGCGCACTGGCCAAACCGTCCAACCTTCTGGTGCTCGACGAGCCCACCAATGATCTCGATCTCGACACGCTGGATGTGCTGGAGGATATGCTGGGCGATTACGAGGGCACGGTGATCCTGATCAGTCATGACCGCGACTTCCTCGACCGCGTCGTGACCTCGGTGATCGCCCCCGAAGGCAATGGTCGATGGGTCGAATATGCCGGGGGCTACAGTGACATGCTGAGCCAGCGCGGTGCCGATCTCAGGCGCGGGACGACGGCCCCCCTTGAGAAAAAGGAGCCCAAATCCGCCCCCCCTGCTCCTGTGGTGGCAGCAAAGCGCAAGCTCAGTTTCAGCGAGAAACACGCGCTTTCAACGCTGCCGGAGCGCATTGACTTTCTCCATGCCGAGATCACCCGCCTCCAGACCCTGCTCGCGGCCCCCGATCTCTATCAGCGCGACCGCAACAGTTTTGACAACGCCACCACCGCGATCACCGCCGCCCATGACGAACTGGCGAGAGCCGAGCACCGCTGGCTCGAACTCGAAATGCTGCGCGAGGAACTCGAAGGCTGAGGAGTCGCGGCCAGGCTCGACCCTTGCCGGCCGTGCCGGGCACCCGGCTGGCCGATTTCCGGCCCCCTCGCGCAAGCCACTGCTGTCGGTCAGATGTGAAGCGCCTCCTCTGTGCATTCTTGCCAGCTCCACGCGAATGGAGCCCCGGCACGGTTTTCCTCTGGGCCCGGTGCGCGGCGCTGCGCCACTCCTCACCCGGTTCTGTCTGCTGGCAGAGCCAGCTTTCATGATCGAGGTGAGAGGTCGCAGATGGGGACCATCCCGCTTCGCCGACGGCCGGTTTTTCCCGGATTGCGATCCGGGTCCGAGCCCCCCCTTTTTCCGGCCTGGGCAGTTGCGAACGGGAACAGCTGCCACACCCGGCCTCGCAGCGCTCAAGCCCGGCCTCGACAATGTCAAAAAGAGGCGCAGTCAGTCGCTTGCCGGGATGGCAGCTGGGCAGAAACATCGCACGGGCACAGCTTTCCGGCTTCGAGCCTTCCCGACGGCAGTACCGTGGCGGCGGGAGCCACGGTCAGGATTTGAGCCACTCCAGCACCCCGCGCCCTGCGGCGGCTCCGGTGGCAAAACAGGCCTGCAGCAGATAGCCGCCGGTCGGCGCCTCCCAATCCAGCATTTCGCCGGCAGCAAATACGCCGCTGAGGCGGCGGATCATGAAGCCGGCATCGAGTTCATCAAGGCAGATGCCGCCGGCACTCGAAATCGCCCGCTCAAGCGGCGCGGTAGCGTTCAGGGTAACCGGTACCGCGTTGATCCGTTCGGCCAGCTGGTCTGGAAGCAGCACCCCGAGTCGCTCCCCGCTCAGCTGCGCCGCCTCGAGCAGCAATCCGATCTTGACCGGGGTGAGCCCAAGCGTCTTGCGCAGGAAGTTGCTGAGCGTCTGGCTGCCGCGCGGGGCTGCAAGACGAGCCCGGATTTCATCCAAAGCCAGATCCGGGCACAATGCGATCTTCATCACTGCACGCCCGGCAGAAGCGATTTCCTCGCGCAAGGGTGCCGACAGCGCATAGACGGCGCCGCCCTCCATCCCTGTTTCGGTGATCACGGCTTCACCCTTTGCCACCTCGGCGCCAAAGGCAAGCGCGATGCCCTTCAGGGGGGCGCCCTGGAAGCGGCTGCGGAAAACCTCGGACCAGGCGACGGTGAAACCGCAATTGGAGGGGCGCAGCGGCGCAATCGCCACTCCCTTTGATTTGAGAATTTCCGTCCAGGCCCCGTCCGAACCCAGGCGTGGCCAGCTCGCGCCGCCGAGCGCCAGTACCACGGCTGGCGCCTCGACCACGCGGCTCCCCTCTCCGGTCTCAAAGCGCAACCGTCCGTCCCCATCCCAGCCGGTCCAGCGATGCCCCAGAGCGAGCCTGACGCCCTCCCCGTCAAGACGCCGCAACCAGGCGCGCAGCAGGGGTGTGGCCTTGAACGAGCGCGGAAACACCCGGCCACTTGAACCGACGAAGGTGGGTTCACCAAGCTCCGCGCTCCAGGCCCGCAGCATGTCGGGTGACAGACGGGAAATCGGGTCCTCAAGCCGGGACGCCGCCTCGCGGTAGCGCTGGAGAAACTGCGCCACGGGCTCGCTGTGGGTGAGGTTGAGGCCGCCGAGACCGGCCAGGAGGAATTTGCGGGCCGGGGTCGACATCCGGTCATAGACCACAACGTCAATTCCGCCCCGGGCCATCACCTCGGCCGCCATCAACCCGGCCGGACCGGTTCCAATCACAGCGACAGGCTCAAAGCTCTGATTCGACATGTGCGACGATCCTCCTGAAAACCTCGGGCACGCCTCGCGCAGCTTCCGGTTGTGGTCGGACCGCACAAATCGCGCCGCATTGGCGCATTCCCCAGGCGGAAACGGAAATTAGACCGCCTCTGTCACGCCGACCATGGCATGGAACTCATGGCCGACAGCCGCCAGGGGAACAGCGGAAAGGGAACAGCGGAAGGGGGACAGCAGAAATTCCGATCGGCCGGCGGGTCCTCTTTTGGTCTGCCTGACCCGCGAGTGCAGCGCTGGAATCAGGTTTTCCCGCGGCCTTCTGCCTGCTTTCGGCGCTGGCGCGCCCGTCTCGGCAGCAGCACCGGCCAGCGCACGATATGGTCTTCAAGCTCCGCGAAGGGGACCGCCTCCTCGCTGGCCTCAACCCGTCCCCCCACCGACACCCCAGCATCCTGGACGCTCGCAGCATCCCCCGACACCAGCGGGTGCCACCAATAGAGATCCCGCCCCTCCGCCACCAGCCGGTAGGCACAACTGGGCGGCAACCAGGTGATCTCGCGGACATTTTTTGACGTCAGGCGGACACAGTCAGGGACCCTGGCCGAACGGTTGAGGTAATCCCTGCAGGCCCCCGAATCAGCGTCGAGAAGCCGGCAGCCAACATGGGTGAAATAGATTTTCCCGGTCTCTTCATCCTCGAGCTTTTCCAGACAGCAACGCCCGCAACCGTCGCACAGGCGCTCCCATTCCGAATCCGACATCTCCTCCAATGTCTTGATTTTCCAGAAAGAATCTTCCTGGCCGGGAGGTTCTGGAGCGGTTTTGGGAGTGCCCATCATACGGTTCTGCTGGTTGTGGCGGAAATCGTGCCAGTCGTTGAAATCGCCATCCTGGGGGTCATTCTGCGTCACACGGCGCTGCGGCACCATCCTGGAAAACGGATTTTTGATGCCGGAACCCGTCGCCCTGGACCTCCCGCCCGCGGCCCCTCGCAGGGCCATTGGTTTATGGCCCCCGCTCGGCTAGAACAAGCCCTGCTGGCGCACCCCATGGAACAGCCGGCGCGCCTTGAAAAGCCGGTTCTGGGAGCTTCGCGCACAACGCGAAAAGGGAGCTTCTGCAAAACTTGAGACTTCCACCTTGTGGTGCTTGAAGGGTGATGCGTTGATCAGGTGAGGTGCACGTGAATCGGATGGCGTCCTCATCGGATCAACTGGGTTTGCTGTTAGGGATCGAACGATGACGTCCGAGAAACCGCCGACGCTTCCACCGACGCCGCCCTTGCCGGCGTCGGATGCGCAATCCGCTGCCCTCGACACCGCCACGCCGCAACCGGAAGCTGCGCCGCCCGCGCTGGAGATGGAGCAGGCAGAAACCCTGGCCTCCGTGCGGACAGCCCCACAGGCCGACCGCGACGCGCCAGATGGGCCGACGGCACGAAAAGTCAGACGGAAACACCTGACCAGGCCGCACGAGCCTGCCCAGACGGCTGACACCGCCTTCGCATCGCCACCCGCAATGCCGGGTGAGTTCTCTGCACACGCCCTCGAGAGCGAGATCACCAGCGCCGCTAAAGCAACCGGCTTCGTCACCACCCATCCTGACAGACCGGGTGAGGCCTCCGAGCACGCCGCCCCGAAGGACGCCCCCCCTGCTGCCGACGCCGTCTTCGCCACGCCCGAAATGCTCCTGCACGATGCCGGGCTGCCCTCCGCCCAGGGCACCCTCCCCGGCACCGCCGACGACCAGGCCGCCTTCGCTGCCTCCCCCCGCGAAATGCTCCCGCACGATGCCGGGCTGGACAGCGCCCAGGACACGCTCCCCGGCGCTGGTGACGAGGCCGCTTTCGCGGCCTCCCCCATCGAAATGCTCTTGCACAATGCCGGGCTGGACACAGGCGAGAGCACACTCCCCGGCACTGGCGACGACGCCGCTTTCGCTGCCACGCCCCTCGAAATGCGCCTTCACGAGGCCGGACCGCACACCCCCCAGGGCACGCTCCCCGGCACCGACGACGAGGCCGCTTTCGCGGCCTCCCCCATCGAAATGCTCCTGCACGATGCCGGAGCGGACAGCGCTCTGGGCACCCTCCCAGCCGCCGATGACGACAAGGCTTTCGCCGCCACGCCGCCTGCAATGCGCCTTCCCGATACCGCGCCGCACAGTGCACAGGGCGTAACCCCAACGGAGGACGACGAGGCCGCTTTCGTCGCCGCCCCCCCTGAAATGTTGTTGAGCGAGGCCGAGGCGTATTCTTCCCAGGGCACGCTTCCCGACGCCACCGGCGACGACGACGCTTTCGCCGCCGCCCCCCCTGAAATGCTCTTGAGCGAGGCCGAGGCGTATTCTTCCCAGGGCACGCTTCCCGACGCCACCGACGCCACCGACGCCACCGGCGACGACGCCGCTTTCGCCGCCGCGCCTCCTGAAATGCGCCTTCGCGATGCCGAGCTGCACACAGGCCAGAGTTCGCTCCCCGGCAACGAGGCCGCCTTCGCTGCCACGCCCCCTGAAATGCGCCTTCGCGAGGCCGGCCAGGACGCAGCTCAAAGTAGGGTACCCGGCACTGCCGATGACGCCCCGATAACGCCCGAGATCCTGCTGCGCGAGGCCGAACGGCTCGCCGCCGAGAGCGCAAAGGCGGGCACGACATCTGGCCTGGCGCCCACGCCCCCGGATGAAGCGCAAGCCACGGCCGAGACGGCAGGGTTTGAGACCTCCCCCCTGACCGAGATATCCCCGCTGCCGGCGGAGCCGCAACTGGAGATGGCGGCAGGTGCCGCCCTGGCCGAGCCGACGCCACCCAAAGCCCCTGCTTTTGATGTGGCCAAATTCCTCCATGCCGCCGGCCGCGGCACCCTCCGCTTCCTCAGTGCGGCGGCATTGGTCCTCGCCACCATCGCAAGCCGCCTCTTCGCCCTGATGCCCCACGGCGTGAGACGCCACATTGTCGGGTTCTTCGGCGATGTCGCCGCAATCCTGCGCAGCCTGCTGCCTTACGACTGGAAAACCCGGCTCGACAATTTCTGGCTCGATCTCGACGCGCGCTTCGATTCGGCTCTGTTTTCGTCATGGAGCGGTTTGCGCGAACTTTACCGGCGCTATTCGAGCTTCATGGACCGCTTCTATGTCAGCGGCTGGAAGCGCTGGGTGCTGGTGGAGCCGGCATCCGAAGCCGCCACGCTTGGGCTCGGCGGCCTGGTACTGGTGCTGGCGCTTGCCATTCCCGCCATCCACGGCACTGCGGACGAGGACTGGCTCAAGAAGTCCGACCTCGCGGTGAGTTTTCTCGACCGTTATGGCAACCCGATCGGCAGCCGCGGCATCAAGCATAATGACTCGATCCCGCTTGAGGATTTTCCCGACGTCCTGATCAAGGCGACGCTGGCAACCGAAGACCGCCGTTTCTACGATCATTTCGGCATCGACATCGCCGGTACCGCGCGCGCGCTGGTCACCAACGCCCAGGCAGGCGGCGTTCGCCAGGGCGGTTCATCCATCACCCAGCAGCTGGCCAAGAACCTGTTCCTAAGCAATGAGCGCACCTTCGAGCGCAAGATCAACGAGGCGTTCTATGCGATCTGGCTGGAAAACCGCCTGACCAAGAACGAGATCCTCAAGCTCTATCTCGATCGCGCCTATATGGGCGGCGGCACGTTCGGAGTCGACGGCGCCGCGCATTTCTATTTCAACAAATCGGTCCGCGACGTCAATCTGGCAGAAGCGGCCATGCTCGCCGGCCTGTTCAAGGCGCCGACCAAATACGCCCCCCACATCAACCTGCCGGCCGCCCGCGCCCGCGCCAACCAGGTCCTGACCAATCTGGTCGAAGCCGACTTCATGACCGAAGGCCAGGTGTTCGGTGCCCGCCGCAACCCGGCCACGGTGGTCGACCGGCGCGACGAGGATTCTCCCAACTACTATCTCGACTACGCCTTTGAAGAAATGCGCAAGCTGGTCGACACCTTCCCGCGGTCCTATAATGAGCGTGTCTTCGTCGTCCGCACCGCCATCGACACCAATGTGCAACGGGCGGCGGAAAGCGCGATCGAGAACCAGTTGCGGCAGTTTGGCCGCGATTACCATGCCACCCAGGCCGCCACTGTGGTGGCCGATATCGACGGCGGCATCCGCGCCATGGTCGGGGGGCGCGACTATGGCGCCAGCCAGTTCAACCGTGCCACCGACGCGCTGCGCCAGCCGGGTTCCTCCTTCAAACCCTATGTCTACACCACCGCGCTGCTGAACGGCTTCAAGCCGACCTCGATCATCCTCGACGGCCCGGTCTGTATCGGCAACTGGTGCCCGAACAATTTCGGCCACTCCTATTCGGGTCGGGTCACCCTGACCCAGGCCATCACCCGTTCGATCAACGTGGTGCCGGTGAAACTGTCGATCGAACTCGGCGGTCCCGGCGGCACGATCGGAGCCCAGGCCAAGCGTGGCCGCGCCAAGATCATCGAGGTGGCGCGCCGCTTCGGTCTCACCGCGCCGCTACCCGACACGCCGTCGATGCCGATCGGCTCCGACGAGGTGACCGTGCTTGAACACGCGGTGGCCTATGCAACTTTTGCCAACAAGGGCAAATCCGTAACCCCGCATGCGGTGCTCGAGGTGCGCACCGGTGCTGGCGATCTGGTGTGGCGCTGGGATCGTGACGGTCCGAAGCCGCGCCAGGCGATTCCGGCCAGCGTCGCCGCCGATATGGCAGGAATGATGAGCCATGTGGTGAGCGAAGGTACCGCGCGCCGCGCCGCCCTCGACGGCATTCCGACCGCAGGCAAGACCGGCACCACCAACGCTTTCCGTGACGCCTGGTTCGTCGGCTATACTGGAAATTTCAGTTGCGCGGTGTGGTATGGCAATGATGACAACTCATCGACCAATCGCATGACCGGTGGCTCCCTGCCGGCGCAGACATGGCATGACATCATGGTGACCGCCCATCAGGGACAGGAGATCAAGGAACTTGCCGGCGTTGGCATGGGCCGTAAACTGCCGCCACAGGTCGAGGCCACGACCGTTGCCGCCGCGGGCGCGGTGCGCCCGGTTGAAATCCAGGCCGGGGGCCCGCCGCCGGTTCTGACCCGGCGGGGTGCCGACATTCTGGTAAGGGTTGAAAAGCGCCTGGATGAGCTGGCCAGGAGCATCCAGAACGTCAACCGCAGCTCCAGCGAGAGCGCACCCCCACCCGCCCCGAGCAAGCCGTCAGGATCCGGATCCTCAAGCTCGCTCGCCTTCCCGCAAAACTATGCCGCGGACACCTCCGCGCCACGCAGCAACTGACCGATCCCGTGCGCCTGCTTCTTCTCACATTACTCGCCCTCGCCATCGCCGCCTTTGTCGGCGTCGGCACCACCTGGGTCACGACCACACGCGGCACCACCATCGGCGCGCTGACCATCGGCGCCTGGACCGCCAAACCGCGCACCGGCATGGCCGACATCGATCCCTATTCGCTCGCCACCATCGCCCGCACCGGCGAACTTCCGGTCGCAGACGGCGACGGCATCGCTTTCGTTGCCGTTAACGACGACCAGAACATCCCGCTCGACGGCCGCTGCGACGTGGTGATCTCCGGCGTCACACCGGCAGCCCGTTTCTGGACCCTGACCCTTTATGACACCAACGGCCGCCTCGTCAGCAACGTGATCGAACGCCATGGCTTTACCAGCCAGGAGGTCATCCGCCAGTCCGACGGCTCCTTCGCAATCCAAATCGCGCCTCGCGCCCGTTCCGGCAACTGGCTGCCGTCCGAAGGGGTTGCACGCTACACATTGACATTGCGGCTCTATGACACCCCGGTCGGCGTCGCCACCCGCACCAGGCGCGATGCCCCGATGCCCTCGATCAGCATGGTGGAATGCCCGTAATGCGCCTCGTGTTCGCGATCGTTGTCGGCATCGTGCTGGGCCTCACGGTCCATCTCCTCAGCGTTCTGGCATTGCCACGGATCGCCAGCGGCGACGCCTATTCCCGCCTCGCAGCGATCACCCCCCTGAATGCGGTGATGCAGCTCCCCCTTAGTGACGCCAACAACTCGCCGATTCCATTCATGGATCCGGCCTTCGCGGAAGCCATCTGCCGCTACGACCTGACGGCCGGCCCGCTCAAGCTCAAAGTGCCGGTCAGTCCGACCTACACTTCGCTGTCCTTCTACACCCGCAACAACACCGCCTATTACGCCATCAACGACCGTTCCGCGGGCAGGAAGGTGATCGAACTTGACCTCATGACCGAGGCCCAGCACGCGGCCCGCCCCGGGGACCCGGAAATGACCGCTGCCGACCGTCTGATCATCGACGCACCGACCCCCACCGGGCTGATCGTGATGAAGGCACTTGCCGCCGAGCCCAGTCTGATGGCACTGGCACAGGCGTCTCTGCAGGCCGCCAGCTGCACCATCGAAAACCCAGCCACTGCCCCCGAGGCTGCAAAACCGGAACGGTGACTGAACCCAATGCCGACGGCCCCCGTCGCCAGCGCCGTGGCGAGAGCTAAGGACCGTCTTGAGGCCGCCGACGGCTCGACATAGCGGGCAAGCCCCTCGCTGAGCGCAGCGACCCTGGTGAACCCGCAAACCCTGGTTAACCCACCACCCCTGGCTGCGACCAGCACTCTGCCGCCCTGACAGCTCCTGCCGCCGCCGACCGCACCGCGAGCGCCAACGCCGGCCAACGCCTCCGGCACCTTGACGCGAGGCAGAACTGCCTCTTCACAAAACGGCTTTCACCCCGCCTGCCTCTGCGCCCTCACACCGGCAGCCAATCGCCAGAGAGCGAAAAGTGCCAATGCACAGAGCACGGCCAGGATCGCGACCGAGGCGGCCACCTGGCCCAGCGGTGTTGGCGGGGTGACGAATGTCCGTCCGCCCAGCGTCGATGTCTGGCCGCTGCTGTCGACAAACACGAAGAGGCAGATATAGGCGTTGAGGGCAACCAGCACCAGCGCAAGCATTCCCGCGGTCCACGAATAGGCGCGCAGCGATAGTCCGCCGACGGCCGAACCCGCACTCAGATGCAGGACAACAACAAGCACTGCGGCAATGGCGGCCATGCCATAGATCGCAACCCCTGGCAAGCCGAGACGTCGTTCGGCCTGATCCGCGAAGGCGGCACAGACCAGAAGGCTGAATGCCGAAAAGAAAGCCATCATGAATGCCCAGCGCCCCTGTCGCCGGACGGCGCGCTGTGCGTGATTGTCCGCTTCAATACCCATATACCTATTCCCGAATTTCAAATCTGAAACCGCGCGGCAAATTTCCGATCCGGCCAGCCGTGCAAGGCCGCCAGAAACCACACCCGGTGGAGCCACGCAAGTTTCCGCTCCGGCGACCACGACTCTTCTTGTGCGCATCCTCAAAACATTACCCGAAGGCCGACCCGTTCACCTTTCCGCCATATCCATTTTCCGCCTCCCTGATCTGTGAAAGGACCGCGAAACCCGCAGGCCGGCGGCAGGGCGCGCGCGAGAGCCCCACCCGTTGCGGCGAGGGCTCTCCCTTTTCCGGCAATGTGGCCTGCAGCGCGGCACGCGGCAGCCCCCTTCAACCTTCAACCCCAGGCTTCCCCGCCAGGCTGTCCAGCCGGACCCGAAACAGCTGCTCCATACCAACCAAATCGTACCTCCAAACATCCGCATTTTAGTCATTTACCCCACTCTGCCGGATTCGGCAGCGCAGCATCGAAGCGTCTTCGCTGAACGCCCACCGATGGCCCTGCCTTGCGCGCACAGGCAGGAAAGGCTGCGCGCTCAAACTACCTCCGCTCTCGCCCGCATTTCTTCCAAAAGCGCGGGATCGACAAGCTGCGACGCAATCGGATGAACATGAACCAGCTTGTCCTCTGCCACCTGCTTGAAGTTCGCCAGCACGGCGGTGGCCATCTTTTGCGAGGGCGCAATCACATCAAGTAGCCAATGATGCTCCCCGCTGTTCCAATCTTCGGCCTTGAGCCGGATCGGAAACACCCGCGCCTTGATCTGTTCGCGAATCCTGGCGTCGGCTTCGTTCGAGACACTGGCCCAGATGGTGATACCGGCGGTTTCCTCCGGCTTGCCCTCGTGTGCGGCGGATTTCGCGATGGCCACGCGGTTACTCAGCATGGGCGCGATGACGAGATGCAGGACATCGGCCAGCGTCTGGTTACGGTATAGTGGCTGGCCTGCCATGGCCAACACCACCTCACCCATGCTTGCCTGAAGCTTCGCCCGAAATGCCGCCATCTGCGTCACCACAGCGGGATCCAACGCCTTTGGGGTAGTATCCGTCGCCGAGCCATTTCCCCCAATGCCCATATCAGAAATAATACGGAGATTTTGACGGAGTCTGGACTTAAAATGGTCGCACGCGCGCAGCGACGCAACACAAGCAGCTACTATTCCGCAGACAATGAAGGCGGTTCGCAAAAGGCGCCAAAGCATGCCGTGGGTCATGGCTATGCCAACTGCTCACTCGGTTCTTCTGCCGGCCTCACCCGCAATTTTTCCAAGAGCGCAGGATCGACAAGCTGCGACGCAATCGGATGAACATGGACCAGCTTGTCCTTCGCCACCCGCTTGAAGTTCGCCAGCACGCCGGTGGCCATCTTCTGCGAGGGCGCAATCACATCAAGTAGCCAATGATGCTCCCCGCTGTTCCAATCTTCGGCCTTGAGCCGGATCGCAAACACCCGCGCTTTGATCTGTTCGCGGATCCTGGCTTCGGCCTCGTCCAACACGCTGGCCCAGATCGCGAAACCGGCGGTTTCCTCCGGACTGCCTTCGTTCACTGCGGATTTCGCGATGGCCACGCGGTTCCTCAGCATGGGCGCGATGATGAGATGCAGGACATCGGCCAGCGTCTGGCTGCGGTATCGTGGCAGGCTTGCCAAGGCCAACACCACCTCACCCACGCTTGCCTGCAGCTTCTCCCGAAATTCCGCCATCTGCGCGACCACAGCGGGATCCAGCGCCTTTGGGGTTGCATCCCTTGCCCGGCCACTGCCCGCAGTGCTCATATCAGACATATGCTCGCCATCCTTTGCCTGTTCTCGGTCGGCAACGTTTTCAAGAACCGCCGGTTTGCTCGCCTTCTTCACCATGTTCAAGTCCTCAAAGCTCGTTTCCCGATACCGCCGCAAGATTTCAGATCACATCACAGGAATCGCAGTTGCGAATTGCGAACCCGCGGGCTTGCAATTCTCGCCTATGCAGGGCCGGGCGTATACTCACCCATCTTTCCTGCGCTCCCAGCCATAAGCGCCGCACAAAACAAGACCTATTGGCCGACTACACTCAAGGAAGAGTATGAAGTGTGCAGATTTCGCTTGTCAAGCACCTTTTGTCAGACACGGCGTCCGAGCATCAACTGGATAACAGTGCGATATGATGTCGATCTGGGTTCACAATACGAAGATCGGATCTGAAATCACCGTTAAACGTCTAAGCAGCGCAACCGCCAAGCAGCCACAGGGCACAGAACCTGGCTCCCAAGCCCCAAACGACTTCCTCGGCTGAGCTGGGGGGGGGCGGTGGGGCACCGCTGTCCCGGGTTCACGTTGCGCACACCGAATGCGTATCGAAGTCATGTGCCGCGCGACATCTCTCCGGTGTTCCATGACCTGTTAGGACGCATCCTCAAAACATTACCCGAAGGCCGACTCGTTCCGCCAGTTCCCTTTCGCACCCCTAATCTGTGAAAGGGCCTTGATCCGCGCAATCGGCAGCAGCCCGCGCGAGCGCCCCGCCCTTTGCGGCAACACCGGGCTCTCGCCTTTTCGGGCAATGTGCCGCCACGCGCACGCGGGGCCCCCCTTTAATAAGCCTTCGCTTCCCCGCGGGACCGTGCAGCCGGACCCGAAACGGTTGCTCCGATACCAACCAAATCGTACCTCCAAACATCCGCATTTTAGTTAATTACGCAGGCTCTGTCGGATTTGGCTGCGCAGCATCGAAGCGTCTTCGCTAAGCGCCCGCCGATGGCCTTGCCTGCGCGCACAGGCAGGAAAATCTGCGCGCTCGAACCACCGCGCGGCGCGCGCTCTCCGTTCTTCCTTTCAACCGCATGCGAAAAGTTTCTGCAGCAAGGATCTGCTTTGATATGGGCTCCGTTAACATCAAGTGAGTCGCCTTTCAGGAGTCCAAAGCGTTAAGCATTCCTCTTATAAACCACGATGGCGGCGATTTGAAGTTAAAAACGGAGGTGCGAACGAGCGATCGGGCAATATATAGTCTGCGTAACGCCCCTCCTCGCAGGGGAGATCCCGATACTGGCAACGCAACAGCAGAGTTTTTGATGAGATTTTCCGCATTGCGACGATGCGAATCCGGCTCCGTGCTCACGACCTTCGCAGTCACCACTGTGGCCCTGCTGATTCTGCTCGCCGTCGCCATCGACTTTTCGCGCTGGAATTCCGAGCGCGCCGCGCTTCAGTCCGCCCTCGACAGCACGGTCCTGGCTGCGGTGAAGGCAGGCCAGACCAACGTCACCTACGCCAACAGCTTTTTCAAGGCCAGCGTCCAGGGCACCACCGCGGAAAATCTTATTGATGCCATTCCGACACTGGCCTGCGACACCAAGGACTCGACTTTCAGCTGCACCGCCAACGGCACGGTTCCCACCATGACCGTCGGCGCCTTCACCGGCATCAAGAAGCTTCCGCTCAATGTGGTCGCCGCCGCCGGCGCCGGGGGCAGCTCCCAGCAGCCGAACAAGCTGAAATTCACCGTCTCGAGGGTGAAAGGCTGGTACTGGAAGAAGGTAACCGTAAATCTGCGCATAAGGGGCGTGTGGACGGAGAAAGCTTCCATCGTCTATCAGCCGACAGATCGCATGGACAACGGATTTGGCGATACCCGCCAGACCGCCGACGGGAAAACTGCGCTTTGCTCGATGGATTGCCCGCAGATTGATCTCGGCACCGATTACGACTCAGCCTATCTGTCGATGAAGGTCTGGACCGACGGCTGCGACGACAAATCGTATGACAAAGGCTTTGCCGCCGCACCGACCAATCCGCCAAACAACGTTGTCTGCACATCCGGCAGCAAGTCATCCAATAATGCCGTCTACACCTATACGATCTTTTCCAATAAGGAACCGACACGGGGAGACCCCGGAGCGACCGTGACCGGCACCCCGATCCACATCTTCGTCAGCAGCAACCAGTTGAAGAGCCTCGACACCTCCGGATCGCTGCTGGCCTTCGTCAATTGCGACACCGATATCTCCCAGTCGTGGGAAGACACATTGTTGGGGCCCAAGGATGGCAACCCCCCGTGGGCCTCCCAGGACTTCGTCTTCCGGGTAAGTGCAGAGTGCACTGGAAATTCGAACTTCAAGCCGAATGTTAACGGTACCGTGGTCAAACTGACGAGGTAGGTCGATATGACAACTCACCTTTTTCCTCTTCGCCGGAAGGGTCGGTACCTGGCTCGGGCGAGGCGGTTCCGCGCCAGCACGCGCGGCGCGACTGCAATCGAGTTTGCCATCGTCGCCCCCGTGCTGTTTGTGATGCTCTTCGGCATCCTGGAGATTGCATTTTTCTTCTTTGCCGGGGACATTCTTGAAACCGCAACCACGAACGCGTCGCGCAAGCTCATGACCGCGCAGGTCCAGAGCCTGTCCTCGACCGACGTGTGCAATGAATTGATGGTTCCCGGCCTGTTCGCCTGCGGAAAGCTGCAGGTCAAGGTATCAAGCGCGCGCTGCTTCTCCAGCCTCGTGGCGTCCTCGGGTACAGCGGGGAGCGGAGCTGCCGGTGACGCGGTGATGGTGGAGACGAGCTATCCGTGGCCCGGGATGGGTGGGCTCGCTCTGGCGCTCGCCAGTGCTCCAAAAGCCCTTTCCCTGCGTTCCGTTTCGGTGTTCCGCAACCCGCCGGCGGATGCCAATCCAGGTGCGCAGACATGCTGACCCGCAACGCATTTTTCCCAGGGACAGCATCCGCTCAAGCACGGAATGCCGCCTGGCGGGGCTGGTATGGCGTCATGACATCACGACATCCTGCAACCCTGTTTTCGGGCCGGCCGATGGCAGCGCTCAGGCGGCTCCGCCAGGAGAAGAGCGGAGTTGCCGCGGTCGAATTCGCCATCATTCTGCCCCTGCTGCTCCTGCTGCTGGTCGGCGTCTATGACATCTGCGCCGGGGTCGTGGCCTATCGCAAGGCGACGCTTGCGGCACGATCGATCTCCTCGATTATCGCCTCGTCGACAGCGGCGGTGACGACGAGTGCCGTCGATGACGCCTTCCGGGCTGCGGGTCTGGTGATGGACAGTCTCACCGGTTCCGAGAACGGACTCTTCATCTACAAGGTGAACGCCGCCAATTCCTGCCTCGACTGGTCCTATTCAACACCGGCCGGCCAGCAGGCCGCAGCCAACCCGCCGGATGGCCTGATCCGCAAGGGCGACACCGGCTTTGTGATCATGACCAGGGTCACCTATCGCTTCAATCCCATCCCCGACAAACTCTTCGGGGTGTTCGATGCGGCGCTGACACTGACCGGAAACTCCTATGCCCTGCCGCTGCAGGCAGGGACAGGTTTCACCTATCCGTCGCTCAAGAAGTGCTGATGGTGTCGCCGCTGTTGCGGGCAGCGCTCCCATCACCGCGCGCCGGGGTTGCCATCGACCCCGGCGCGCACTCCTCTTTCTGCACCGGGTTTACGCAATCGCACACGCCCGCACGACGAACGCAACAGGCCCTCATCAGAGCGGGAAATTTGACCAGATCCGCCTGAAGCGCGGATCTTGTGCAATGCTGGCCGGGCTTACCACTTCCTGTTCGAGGATCTCCTGAAAACAGCGTTCGAAGTCGTAGCCTTCCGCCTTGCAGCGCGGGTGATTGCGCCAGCGCGCCGCGATCAGCTTCCGGACCAGGGCATTGTCGAAATGCAGGTCCCGGACTTTCTCCCGCCTGCCGATCGCGATGCCCGCCGCTCCGTAGGCAAGATAAGGCAGTTCGCTGCAATAGATCGCATCGTTATCGAAGGCGAAGAAGATATCATAGGGACGCCCGAGCAGCGCCCGCGCCGCGGTGATCACGGTGCCCGCCTGTTCGGGTGTCAGCGTGGGGTCACGATAGACCGCCACGCGCCCCAGCACGCCCCTTTGCACCCATGCGCCAAGCGGAATTTCGCGCAGCTTTGCTCCCGCCTCGATAACAAGGATCCTGCCATGGTCGTTGCGGACAATCCCCATATGCGTGAAGACATTTGCCGTCGCCGCGAAGATGGCCGCGGACTGACTGCTCTTTGAGGTCTGGAACACGAGGTCGCCGTCTTTGAGCTGCGGCAGACCGTCCCTGGTCTGGAAATCGGGCAACACCAGGATAAAGACTGCGGCGAGCAGCACAGCGCGGATTTTCGCGGATCGCAGTCCGCGCCAGGGACGCAAGCGGGAATAGCGACATTGATAATCACCCCGATCAGTCACTTTGCGCTCCTGAAGCCGCGCGCGGCTGCACGCAAATTTCGCAGCACGCCACCGCCTCCACTGTGGAAGAGCAGGCGGCGACACAAACACGGCCTGAGCAGGAAATCCCCGTCACCTCGCCTGGCCGTTGCCCTCCCCTTTGCGTAGAGGAAACGGGCAGGACGCCCGGCGTTGGCGCGCCCCTGCCACAGCCCCAGTGCCAAAAGAACCTGCGGGCTCGCGGAAGTGCCCCTCCCGGCACGGCCCACGCAAAACCGGCGCCGCCCGAAATGGAACATTGTTCACCATATTTCATGAAATTGAACGCCGTTCAAGAGCAAAAATGGCACCTTTTTTCCACGGGGGCCCAATTGTCGCTTCCGAAGCGTCCGGTGACAGGGCAATCGTTCTATAAATATTTTTCGTGGTTCCCCGCTCCTTCGACCACCGGCGGCCCACCCACCCCGTGCTGCCTGAGATCGCTATGCTTTCAGATATTCGCGCTCTCTTTGTTCTCCCTCGCTTCGCAAACCCTCAAGTCTTGCGCCGGACCGCTCCATGACGCCGAATTCCCCGGCGAGCGGTTTGCTGATGAACGATTTCCTGCGCCCCGGTTTTCGGAAGCCTGCGGCTTCACCGCTCGTTTTCCTTAACGGTGCTTTAAAACAAGCTGCGCTAGGCTGACGGCAGTGTTTCTCAGGTTGCGTAAGCGTCATGACTGCAAAAGCGTCATTTCCCGGGTTTGATGGGTTGATTTCCCCGTCCCGCCGCCAAGGCGTCGACATCCGCCCCAGCCTGTTGTGGATCATTACCGATCTCTATGTCCAGAGTAGCCGCCATAACGAGGAGGAGGAGCGCCAGTACACGGAGCTCGCTCTGCGGCTGATCGACCAGGTCGATGACGCCACGCGCAGCGCGGTCAGGACGCGCCTTGAGTTCTACCCCACGGCACCAGGTCCCGTTATGCAGAAGCTTGGAGAACTACTCGGCGACGACACCTCCTCTCCTTTGACGGCGGAGGAAGTTCCCGCGCCCGCAGGCAACAGCGAAGGTGACGTCAGTACATCTGGCGAGACCCCCGCCACGATGGCAATGCAGCCCAGGGATGCCGCTGAAATCAGCGATATCTTCTTCCGCGCCAAAGGCTGCGAACGCACCCTGATCCTGCAGAAACTGGCGCAGACTCCGCTCCGGGGCGCGAATCCGATTCCCTCCCTGCGGGCCAGACACGCGATCGAGGCGCTGGAAAAGGCCGCCTACGGTTCCGACGTCGAGACCTTCACCCGCGAACTCGGCGAGAGTCTGATCCTGCCGGCACGCATCGCCGCGCAGATCGTCGACGATCCCGGCGGGGAAGCGCTCGCGGTGGCGGTGCGCGCCCTCAACATGCCGGGCTATGTCTTTCAGCGCATTCTCCTTTTCTTCCGCAAGGAAATCGGCAAATCGGTCAGCGTGGTCTATCGCCTGGCGCGACTCTATGACGCCATGAGCGAGCGTTCCGCTCTGATCATGCTCGCCGCCTGGCGCGACTCGATCCTGACCACCCAGCGCGGAACCCGGCATCAACCGTCCCTCTACGACAGCGAGCGTCACCGCCCCCGCGCCACCATCGCCCCCTCTCGCTCAGCCCCATCCGCCGCTCCTGTCCCGCTGCCACGCACGGGAACGCGTGGTGTCGACGGCTGACGGCACCGGCGCCGGCACGCTAAAGGCGCGCCAGATCCAGGAAATGCCGTCCGCTCCGATCCTCGATCTCAACGATCCAGACATCGGCGTCGAACCCGATCTCTTTTTCCAGCCTCTGTTCAACCCTGTCTTCGGACTGCGCCTCGGCACTTGAAGCGACGAAGAAACGATCCACCGGCCTCTCCCCCTCATAGATCGCCTGCGGTGCCGGCATATAGAGCATGGCACGACCATCCATCAGCGCTACCTTGACAAAGACCGCCCCCGCATCCTCCGCGCCCCGCCGCCGCACCGCTCCGAACACGCCTTCGCTCTGGCAGCGGCGCAGATAGGCCGCGACCCAGATTCCTGATTTTATCCGCACCGATCAAAACCTCATCTCTTCACCGGCCCGCGACAGACGGCCGTCAATTCAGCCTCGCAGCGACCAACGCAAAGCCCGTCCTGACAGACAGGCGCGCAGGTCGGAATCCGGATCCCATGCACCCGCCAGATATAGCCCTGCCTACCGGTTGCCAAGACGTTGCGCTCCTGCGATTTCGCCAGCGCGGCAGGCCGCGGCGCCAGGCCGCGAGCGCCGCCCCGATTGTCCCGATCGAACTGCCCCCGCAAATTCCAGATTCCCTGGACGCAATTTGCGTCAAAGCGATAGAGGCTGCTGGCATCCCCATTTTGCGAGGTTCGCAATCCACCGCGTTTTCTCCACCGCTGCCGATCCGATCGCGACAAGCCGTTATCGCCATCCCCCTTCAGCTCGCGCCCGAAGAGGAGCCATGTGTGAACAGCCCTGCATCCCGGTGCCGCAGCGCGCCTTGTGAAGCTGCGGCAAACAGGGTAGCGATGCATCAATTCGAGCTCCACCCGCAACGTCTGTGAAGTGTCGCAGGCAGCACAGGGGAAATCATGAAATCCGGTATTTTTTCCAGTATCGCCGCACTCGCCCTCTCCGCGGCCCTTGCCGGCCCGGCAAGTGCCCAGCAGCCGAACCCGGTGCCGGGTTACGGCCCTGAACTCGAAGGCTTCGACTATCCCTATGACGTGCAGCGCTTCCGTTTCGAGTCACAACAGCAAGCGCTGCAGATGGCCTATATGGACGTAAAGCCCGCGAAGGCGAACGGGCAGACGATCGTGCTGCTGCATGGCAAGAATTTCTGTGCGGCAAGCTGGGAAGCCAACATCCGGGACCTGACCGCGGCCGGCTTTCGCGTGATCGCCCCGGACCAGATCGGGTTCTGCAAGTCAAGCAAGCCCACCTCCTACCAGTTCAGTTTCAGGGAACTTGCCGGCAACACCCACGCGCTGCTCAAAACGCTCGCCATCGACCGCCCCGTCATCGTCGGTCATTCGACCGGCGGCATGCTGGCGGCACATTACGCGCTGCTCTATCCCAAAGAGGTGAGCCATCTCGTTCTCGTCAACCCGGTCGGCCTGGAAGACTGGATGGCCAAGGGCGTGCCGCCGATCACGGTCGACGAATGGTATGCACGCGAACTCAAGGTCAGCGCCGACGGCATCCAAAACTACGAGAAATCGACCTATTACGCAGGAAAGTGGGAAAAGCGTTACGATCGCTGGGTCGACATGCTTGCCGGCCTCAACAACGGCCCAGGCAAGCAGGCGGTGGCATGGAGTTCGGCGCGGATCTATGACATGATCCTGACCCAGCCGGTGGTTTACCGTTTCGGCGACATCGCGGTGCCGACACTGCTCCTGATCGGCCAGAAGGACACCACCGCCATTGCCAGAGACTTCGCTCCACCGGAGCTGCGCTCCCGGCTCGGCAATTATCCGGAACTCGGCAAGGCGGCTGCCAAAGCCATTCCCGGTGCCCGGCTGATCGAGTTTCCGGATCTCGGCCATGCTCCCCAGATGTCCAACCCGGCCGGATTTGCCAAAGCGCTGATCGAGGGAATTTCGGCCACGCCGTGAACTGGACCGAAGGCCGGATCGACAAAGCAGACCGATCCAACCCGGAGGCTTGGAGGAGCGTGCGCGCGCCGCAATCTCCTCGCCTTCTCCACCTGCGAAAACGCCACAGCCTGCCGGCAAGCTTCCTGCCTCCTGCCCAGCCGGCGGCCTCCCGCGTCTGCCGCGTACAGGCTGCCGTTTGTGCAGATTGCTGCGCTCTCCGGCTTCCTGCCTCTGCGATGCGCACGAGCCGTCACGTCAGCCGTCAAGTCCATACTTCTCCCGCAAATTCAGCAGGTGATGTCCGCAGACCGATTGTTCCTGTCGATCGAGAATGATTAACATGAATACGTCAGGAACCGTGGAGTTCACGAGAATGTGCTCAAAGCGTTCCGTGACGTCACGGTAAACGGCCGAGACATCTCCAGCGGAGCAGTCATAGCCTCGGAAGTCACCCGGTGGAAGGATATCGAAACAGGACCAGAACTCCACTTCGGGAGCGGGTTCGGTACCCCGCTGCATCGGAGAGTTAAAAGTCACCTGCAACTGCTCTTCGCTCTTCGCTCAAGAGTCGCGCAGTCATCGCGATCCCTCCCGATCTTTGCGTTCACGTGTCCCGCACGTCGAACCGCCGAACGAAACTTCGATCCCTGACACTTCGTCAGATGCATCACATGCCGGGCCATGTCAGCGTGGGGCCTTCATTCCAGTCATCGCATCCCACCTGCAACCCGTGGATCCCGTGGATGGCACTGGCTTCTCGCTCGCATTTCGCATCAGTCCGCGATGGTACAGCAACCGGCTGCAGAAAATCGGAGAATGGCGCGGGTCACGTGCCTTCACCCGTGACCCAGTCGAGTTCCCCCGGTGTCATATAGACAAGAGCCCCGCGTCTGGCTCCCAGCACATTGAGATAGTGCTGGAGCTGCCGGCGGTAGGCGATGCGCGCGGTCTCTCCGATGACGCGGTCGCTCTTCCAGTCGAACACCACTACGGCCCCGTCCGCGCCCCTTGCCACCGCATCGGCAATACCGGCAATCAGATTGTCGGGGCCGGTGGCGCTTTGCCCATGGATCGGCACTTCGGCAACCAGGGAGCTGCGAAACGGCTCGAGTTCGGGAAGCTCCAGCGTGCGCAGCGCGGTCGAGGCGATTTCATCGCCATCGAGGGCTGCCATCGACGGCAGCTGCGCGCGCAAATCCTCCACCCGCGCGCGCACCGCTTTCGGGTTTTCCGCCACCTCTCCGGTGATCAGTTCCTCCATGAGTTTGTGCAGCAGCACCCCGCGCAGTCGCCCGCTCTGCCCATCCGCTCCCGCCTCCGAAGCCCCCTCCCCAGCCTCCTCTGGCGCATACGGATGATCGCCATCGCCTTTGCTGGGCGTAATCCAGGTGATCGTCGGGCAGGCTGAAAGGCGCTCCTCTTCGGCGGCGAAGATCGCCGCGTTCTGATGGTTGATCACAGAGACCGGCTCATTGATGCGGCCCCGGTTGAGGTTCGACAGGTCGAGTTCGCGTACCCCCTCGAGCCTGAAATCCACCATCCGTGCCCAGGAGGTGGCGTTGCTCCAGCTGTAGTCCGGGATCACCAGCAGTTCCATCGCCCGCGTGCAGGCCACATAGAGAAGGCGCAGATTTTCCTCGCGCTTTTCCGCCTGCGCAGCCATCCGGTCCTCGCCGAGAGCAGGTGGCACGACGTCCCCCAGCACCCAGTGCAGGCTGTCATCGCTGCGCCGATAGACGAAGGTCTCCGCCCGACGCGGCATGGAGATGCGATTGATTGGAATCACCACCGGCCATTCCAGGCCTTTGGAGCTGTGAACGGTGACGATCTCGATCGAACGCCCGTCGGCCTCGATCCTGCCTTCCGGAACGTTCGAATCACGCGCCCATTCCGCGGCAATGTCGCGCGCGAAGGCTGCAAAACCCCGCACGCCATAGCCGCGCGCCTTTTCGACCAGGCCGTCGATATTGGCGAGCGATCGCGCCGCCTGGTCGGCACTACGCCTGGCGACGATAGCGCGCACCCGCAACCGCTCGATTGCCTCTGCCAGGATCAGGGCCGGTGTGGTGCTGGTGATCCGGCTCTGTACATCCCGCAGAATGGTCAGCACCTCGCGCGCCACCGGATGGACGATGGCGGCAGGATCGGTTTCCAGCGACAGTCCGGCGCTTTTCTCATCCCTTGCGGCGAGCGCCGCCGTCACGTCCAGGAGATCCTGTTCGGTGAGACCGACCAGCGGGCCCCGCAACAGGGCACCCAGCGCCAGAGTATCGCGCCGGTCGGCGAGGCTCCCGATCAGCGCCACCAGATCCTGTGCTTCCTGGCGCTTATACAGATTCTTGCCCGCCTGGGAGGCAAAGGGCAGCCCGGCTTCCTCAAGCGCCCGCTCATAGCGCCACAGATCGGTCGACACCGGGGCGAGCAGCGCGATGTCACCGGCGCTGACAGGTCGGGTCCGGCCATTATTGAGGCGGATCGTGACATTGCCGATCAGCCGCGCGCAAAGTTCGGCGATGCCGCGGGCTTCTTCATCGCGGCCGTCCGCGACTTTTGTGTCCGGCGGCAGCTGCACCGACATCCTGGCCACGCAGGCAAACCCGTCCTGCGCGCTGCGGGTTGCTTCAAGCGCCACATAGCCGGCCTGCTGCGCCGACAGCTGAGCCTCAAAACAGCGGTTGACATGATCGAGAATGGGCGCGCGGGAGCGGAAATTGGCCGTGACCTGCAGGATATTGTCGGGGAACTGGGCCTTGATGGCACCGCGCACCAGAAGATAGGTGGCGAGATCGGCGCCGCGAAAGCCATAGATCGCCTGTTTCGGATCCCCGACCAGAAACAGCTGCCCCGGTCGCAAACGTCGACACTGCCAGGCCGCCCCTTCTTCTCCGCTGCCACAGAGCAGAAACACGATCTCGGCCTGGACCGGGTCGGTGTCCTGGAATTCGTCCACCAGAAGCCGCGCGAAGCGCTGCCCTGCCGCGCTCCGCAAGCCAGGATGCTGGCGCAGCATGGCACGACAGCTCAACAGAAGATCGTCAAAATCGAGCACTGCGGCGCGCTGTTTGAAATCCGCATAGCGCGCCAGAACCTCATCAATCTGGCGCGAGAACGTCGCCATCAGCGCGCCGGCAATGCGCCCGATCAGGGTGCGGTAGGCCCTGCGGCAGGCCTCGAAATGCGCCCGCGCCTGATTGACCCGCTGTTGCGTGCCCTCGCGCGGCCCGACATGTTTCCACAGTGCGCGAACCTTATAATCGCGCAGGTCGAAGCTCTCCCTGCGCAGGATCGGCGACAGCGGCGGATGCGCCAGCAGCCACAGTCGTTCAAAGTCCGGCAGCGGATCGAAGCGTCCCTCGAAATGCAACAGCAGCTTCTCCAGCGCGACGAAATCGGGATCATCTTCGGGCGGCGCGTTGACATGATCACACCAGCGCCGGAAGACGCGCACGCATTCGCCAAATTCGAGTTCCGCTCCCGGTTCCAGTTCGCTCACCGCGACCTGGGCGGTACGATGGCGCCGGCGGTATCGGGCGAATTCACGCAAGACCTGCTCCGCCCGGTCCGGATCGTGACGGGCCATCACCGCGATCGGGTCATCCGTCCCGTCTCGCGGTTTATCAAGCCGATCACGCCACCAGCGATCGAAAATCTCATCAAAGGCAAAATCGGCCTGATCTCCGTCGAGCACCTCGGCACCCGGATCAATCCCCCCCTCGACGGCGTAGCTGCGCAGCAGATCATGACAGAAGCCATGAATGGTTCCGCAGACCAGTTCATCGAGATGGGCGCCAGCACGGCGCAACGCCTCGCGCGTCGCTGCACCCACGCCATCGGGAAAGGCCAGCTGCAATTCGCGCGGCACGCTGCCGCCGACCAGGCTGTCGAGATACCAGGAAATGCGCTGACGCAATTCCCCCGCGGCAAGTTCGGTAAAGGTGATGGCGGCGATGGCATGGGTTTCGACCCCTGAGGCCAGCAGCATCACCACCCGACCTGCCAGGAGAGAGGTTTTCCCGGTCCCCGCCGCCGCCTCGACCAGGAGGCAGGAATTGAGTTCCGTCAGAGCCCGCAGCCGACCGCCACTGTCGCCTGATGTCGCCATCACTTCCCTCGCGATCCGGCCTTCCGCAGGACCAGGCGCGGGTCCGGCACACCCCACGCCCGACCGAAACCGTCTGAGATATTCCCCGACTCAATCATTGACCGGAAACAGTCCGGCCGCCAGGTCGGACTGCCCCGGCCCGCTTTTCCCGATTCACCGGCTGAAACGATAAATTCCTCCCGCAAGCAATCGCCGAGCGCGCCAGCCGGGCACAGCCAACGCCCTCCCCCAGGCTTCTCCATGGCTCCTGGCCAAACCATGCGCCTTTGTCCTTTCAGACCCACCTCCGGCAGTTCCGGGCCATGGCGACCCGCTTTCGCAGGCGGCGGCAGAGTTCGCCGCCGCGCTCTTGCCGGCTGATTGAGGACAGCCCCTTCGCCACCCCGCTCATTGCCGCCGCGCGTAGTATTGCGCGATCACCGCGCAGACCATCAACTGCATCTGGTGAAACAGCATCAGCGGCAGCACGACCGCGCCAACGGCCTGGGCGGGAAACAGCACATTGGCCATGGGCACACCGCTGGCCAGGCTTTTCTTGGATCCGCAGAAGACGATGGTAATTTCGTCGGCGGTGTCAAAGCCCAGCCCGCGCGCGGCGAAAGTGGTGCAGCACAGCACCAGCCCCAGAATCAGCGCACAGACCAGGACCAGGCCGGCCAGCGCGGCCAGCGGCATCTGCCGCCACAGCCCCTCGATCACCGCGGCGCTGAAGGCTGCATAGACCACCAGAAGGATGGTGCTGCGATCGACCAGGCCCGTCACCCGCGCATGACGCAGAATCCAGCCGCTGAGCCACGGGCGCAGCAAATGGCCGGCGATGAACGGCACCAGCAGCTGAAGCAGGATTTTCTCGATGGAATCGAGCGAGACGCCGGCGTCGCCCTGCGCTCCCCAGGCGCTCTGCGGCAGCACGATCAGATTGACCAGCACCGGCGTGATGAATACGCCCAGCAGGGTCGAGGCCGATGCGCTGCACACGGCGGCGGCCACGTTGCCGCGCGCCAGCGAGGTAAAGGCGATGGCCGATTGCACCGTGGCGGGCAGCACGCACAGATAGAGCACGCCGGTGTAGATTTGCGGCGTGACCAATGGCAGCAGCACCGGCCTGAGCAGCAGCCCCAGAGCCGGAAACAGCGCGAAGGTCGCCGCGAACACCACGAGGTGCAGCCGCCAGTGCCCGATGCCCGCCACAATGGCCTCCCGCGAGAGCCGGAGGCCGTGGAGGAAGAACAGCAGCGCGATGGCAGCCGTCGTCAGGGCATCGAAAAACACCGCCCCCCACCCCCGCGCCGGCAGCGCGCTGGCCACCGCCACTGCGGCCGCCAGAGCAAGGGTGAAGTTGTCGGGAAGAAAGCGCGGACGGGTCATGAAATTTTCACGGATCAACGAGGGAGGCCAGCACCACGCCCATTTCCATCCCCACGATTCCCAAAACTGACGATCCCCGGATGCTGCGCGTTGCACAGCCCGTGACCGCCTTCGCCACCTCAATTACCAGATCCGCCATTGGATACCCATAAACCCACTAGCAGCCTGTCGGACCTAAGGGGGTATCGCCAGTAGGTGCCCTGCTTCTCTCTGCCGATCAAGACCGTTTCGCAGATATGCGCGGCGGCATTGCCCCCTCCGGCCCATCTCTCCAACGGACAAATCTCCACTATACTATTGATTCAATTCATCTATTTGGCAAAAGCGCTCTGTCGAGCGACTGAAGTTGAGTAGAATCAGGATGTTGATTTGATTCGCGAGGGTGCGGATCTCGCAGAGGCGAACTTGGGCCATTTCCGAACCATGGACCGAAAGACAGGCTATCTCCTGCCTCCCTCGATCAACGAATGGTCGCGGGAGAAAGACCTCGCCCGTTTCGTCGTTAAAATTGTCGACGGCATGGACCTCGAATTCATCAACCGCCGATATTGGGGCTCCGGCTCCGCCGCCTTTCCTCCAGCGATGATGGTCGCACTGTTGATCTATGGCTGTGCGACGGGCACTTTTCGAGCCGCAAACTGGAAGAGGCGACACACGACAACGTGCCCGTTCGCTTCATTACAGTGAACCAACATCACGATCACGACACCATTGCGGCGTCCCAGCGGCGATTTCTCGAAGGGACCGAGGTGTTGTTCACTCAGGTGCTGCAGATCGCGCACGAGATGGGCGTCCTGAAGATGGGCAAGGTGGCGCTGGATGGATCGAAGATCGAAGATCCACGCCAACGCCAGCCGCCACAGCGCTGTGTCCTATGAATATGCCGGCAGGATCCAGACTCAGCTGGAGCCCGAAGTTGCCGATTTGATGGCCATCGCGGAGGCCGCGGATAACGAGCCTGTCGTAACCGACCCCGCAACAGAATTACCAACTTCCAACATCAAGCCAGACAGGCTGCTGGTGGGCTGCGTCCTTGATTTTGTGGCGGCTTTCTGAACCGCTTCACGCTCTGCAATGCAAAAGGGAGGCGTGATCCAATGCCGACAATTTCCGTGACTCGAACCACCAGCCCCCTTCGTGCAATCGCCCGATCTCCATGCATGCATTCGGCTATATCGCAGACAGAACAACATGGGAAACCTGCTCACCAAAATGTAATCAAGTTGCGATTGCGTCAAACCAAATTCCAAATTGATTCGGTCATTCTTCCATCGCTCCAACTGATGCGCCAGGGCAACACAGGGAACCAGCACTTCGAACTCCGAAATCCCGAAAAATGGATACTTAAATGATTTGACAAAATGCCCGGAGCCGGGCGAGATTACCTATCGCTCCCCTTTGTTGGCAACACATTTTTGGTTCGCAATATTTGTCTTGAATGGGGATGCGTGGAAGTGATTAAATTTGTAGCAAGGGATTTGCAGATTCGTGTCGAGCGTTCGCCTCCATTATCCTCTTCAACGCCTCTACTCTCGGGTCCGTTCTCCCGCTCCAATACGCAGTCGCCGTGCGCTCGGCGCAGGACAGTGCCGAACTGACGCATTGGCTTTCAGCAGCGGCGGAACGTCCGGATGTCGCAGCGCTGCTCGAAAAGCCCACTTTCTGGTTGATCGTCTTCGTGCAGAACCGCTTGCCTGCCCGGTCGCCCCAAGTCTGAGGCGGAAAAACCACACCGCAATTGCGGCGATCGCCGCCAGCCTGAGCCTTGGGTGCAACAATAAGGCATCTTCATGCCCGGACCATCCGGCGACTGCGACTGGAGCGGGAAGTGGTGAATACTTTCTTCGTCTATATACGCAGGACATGCCATGAATGGCCACGATCGGGCGGCTTGATCCGATTATCGCGCGCGACAACGAACTTGGTCAGGTGACCGATATCCTGCGGCGGCGTCGGCAGAACAACCCGACATTCGTCGATGATGCCGGTGTCGACAATTCCGCGGTGGCCGCGGCGCCTCCTGCGCATCACCGCCAATAGAGCTCCTGACAAACAACGAAAAGACATACTTTCTGATGAGGAAATCGCATAGCGGCAAAAAAGCGGACGGAACCATCTGCGCGATCCAAATTCATCATTGGCTATGTCTGTACGTAACCAAGTGAGTATTTGATAACAAACATGAGAGGCGTGCATATGGTCATAACCATTGGCAATCATCCCGTTCTGTCAATCAGCCGAGACGTGAACCCTAACGAAACCGACGCCCCCCGCATCGCATTCGTTGACCACCGGCCAATGATGTATTTCGGAAACAGGACAATCAGCGCGACAGCGTCCGTGAAGCTGAATGGTGAAGCGGGGGAAAACGCCGAAAAGTGGATCGCGGGCTTCATTCAGGTGCAGGTGGCTGAGACAAACTGGTCCAGTTACCGCGGCCGCTACGATAGCCATGGTAGCATCTTTTGCCAGCGTGGAGGGGCCGCGCGGGCAGTGCGGATTTGTCGTGACTCACGTCATCCAAACAGCGTTTTCTTTCCTGAGGACATGATCAATGTGCAGCATTTGGCATCCACCGCCACCGGATCTCCGGCAGGCGCGCCGTTTCCACAGATGTTGCGGCCCACGCATTTCGACCAACCTGGTCAGGGCGTCAAATTAATTGAGTACAATTCCATAACACACAAGCTGAATTATCTACATAAGGCCAACCTTGAACTTCGATTTTGCACGGTACTTAGCGTGCGAGATCCGGATGGCAATTACTATCATCTCTCCCACTTTTATTGGGGTATGAGCTGGAAGGCCAAATGCTCTACAACAGTTTCGGACCGCAATGGTTCTGGATACCACCTGAACATGATCATCGAAAGGAGGCCAGACGACGGAGCACCAAACGACGCAAAAGTTGACTTCGATGTCATTCCATACGGATCTGCCAGCAACAGCGTCTCGATAGGTGCAGTCATCACCGGAGAGCCAACCGACCCGGAGTTGAAGCGCGTGCTTACTGCGCAGTCCCATCCAACCTGCAACGATACCGCCCGCAACGCCGCCAACGCCCAGATCATGCGGCCGAGCCTGAGATGGACGGCTTTCGATGTGCCACGGTGATGACAATTCACGGCGTCATAACTGCAAACAATCTTCTCATGTTGCCACGATTATACGCCGCGGCCGCTTTCGGAGCCGGTAATCCCGCTTGCGGCGCCAGCCGCCAAGGGCTTGCCACGTGGCTGCACCAAGAAAAGCATCCGAAGCCGGTCGTCTACCTACCTAGACAAGATCACATCCGGGAAGAGAGATGGATAAATCTCCCGCCGTCGCAAAGGCAGACTCGTCCACGCTGCCCTCGACTCTGGCATAGCGCGACTTCATCGCTGGCAGACGAGACTGCCGAAAGAAGCCGTAAGAAAGCGGCGAAAGAGGGGAAAATTCTCAAACACACGCATGTTATCCGTGGTATCTTAGAGACAGGGGGCAGGAAAATCTGATGCGAAACGCTGTTTACGTCTTATTGTTCACCTTGTGCTTCGCGGATCCGGCTGTCGCTGAAGACGTGCCCCCCGCCGCGGCACAGAATGCCGAGCAACTGGTGATGAAACTTCGCGGCTTAAGCCCTTGCGGCCAGTATATCGATGTTTCCTCAAAAGTCTCTATTGAATTGAGATACCCACGGATTTTCGATGCCCCTTCCAGCTTTCTTAATGCCGCCGAGCGGGGGGATACTTTTGCTCAAGTGCGCGTTGGCGGGATGTACCTGCTTGGATGGGACGTTGTCAGGGACGAAGAGAAGGCAGTGCAATGGTGGCGGATAGCAGCTGAGAAAGGGAACGCTGATGCGCAGCTCAAACTCGGGATGATTGGCACAGAGGGCCTAAGCAAATCTGTCAGCCAAGCCGATGCTGTGACATGGTATCGCAGAGCTGCCGAGCAGGGAAATCGTGATGCGCAGTTCAATCTTGGCGGGGTATATGAAAACGGCTGTGGTGTCGCAAAGGACTATGTGGAAGCTGTCAGGTGGTATCGGAGACTTGCGGATGACGGCGACTATCAGGCTCAGTTCCATCTTGCCATGATGTATGAGAGTGGCCGTGGTGTCGCGAAGGACGATGCCGAGGCTGTCCGCCTGTATCGCAAGGCTGCTAAGCATGGGCTGATTGCTGCCCAGGTCAATCTTGGTGTGATGTACGAGACCGGGCGTGGGGTAGATACGGATTTTGCCGAGGCTGTAGTTCTGTATCGCCGCGCCATCAGGCATGGGGATCCGGCCGCTACCTTCCACCTAGGCCTGATGTACGCCAGCGGCCGTGGCGTTCGGAAGAATCAGGCCGAGGCAATTCGTTTACTCGAGGCGGCAGATGCCTGGACGTATCCTGGAGCGAGCGAAGCCTTGGCCAAGCTGAGGTCGGGACGGTGAAGTTGGCGATATGGAATCAGATTATTCTTTACTAACCCGTGTATAAATATATTTACACTACAAAATGGCGTAGCGCGTTTCCTTGTGCTGAAAGTGATCTCGCCATCGCCGACTTTCTTCTGAAGGCTGCGGAGATGTCTGTCGACCGTCTGTTTCAGATCATCCCCCCCTGTGATAATGTTACGTTCTACACCGCCATTTTTGCGATCATTCGAAACCAATTCGCCAGGATTGAATTCCGACGAATAGGCAGGGAGTAGAAATAGCTTCAACTTTCCAGCTAAAGACGCGAAGACATCTGTCACTTTCTTCTGCCTGCGTACACCCCATGTGGCCCAGATAGACGTTGGCAGGAACACAGACAGCCCAATTCCTTCATCGCAGAAAGAGCCAAGAGCCAGGATCAAGATATCGTGGAATTGCCCCTGGCTCACTTTCCGTGGTTTTCAACTGCGATTGCAATCCTCGAAGAGTTCGGCAGCTTTCCGACTGAAGCCCTCCTGATATTACCCCACAAGGATTGCGGATCGTCCATCGCCGCACGAGGCGACAACCAGAAACGGTCGCTCGTCAGAAAGCAGGAAGCGTACCCGTCATCCTCCATCCCTCAAACGCGGGATTGCCTCCGGCAACCCGCCTGCCGTACCTCTTGTCTGCGAAATCAGTCACCTGTTCGAAGACGTTCGACCTGTCTTAACTTAATCAAGCCTTCCTTTGCATCCGGGAGAAATGACAGCGGCCGGCAATAATGCATAAACGCGCTGGCTGCGACGGATAACCATCATGCCGGCATCGATGCGGCTGGGGCAGTGAACCCAGGCCCGGCCACCAGGAATGCCGCGGCGGAGTGACCAATCATCGCGTGACCGAACGCCTGCCGCGCGTGAATACACGGCAATGACGAGGACATGCTGAAAAGAGGTACCCCATGGCAGATACAGATGCGGACATGAGCTGCGATATCCCCCAGGCGACGCACAATGCTATCGCAGGTCCTGCCAACCCGGAAGCCGACGGATCACAGACCCGCACCAAAACCCATCTGGCCCGGGTGGCAAATCAGATCATCGCCGAATTGGGTCTGAGACAGGTGGAAACGGCGAAGATTCTCGGCATCACGCAACCGCGGGTGTCGGCGCTCATGCGCTGCAAGTGCAAAGACTTTTCGATCGGAAAGCTGCTTGATATTCTCACCCGCCTCGATCAGGACGTCGAAATCACGATCCGGCCATGTACTCCCCACCGCACGGCTTCTGTTTCGGTGCTCAGTCTGCGCTGAACACGCCGGCGGATTTTCCTCAACGCCCGGGATCCCTTGAACAGACGTCAGGGAATGTTCCCACCTCGCAAGAGGAGCAGCGCGCGGCAGAACGGATCCCTCTGCACCCGAAGGGCCCGACGGGGGACGTCAAGGCAGGTTCCAGTAGCGCGTGATGGCATTGCGGGCCTGGCTGTAGCCGGCACGCTTGCGCCGTTCATAACCGGGGGACGCGGGAAGCAGGAGCCGCATCGGGTTCGAGCGCTCGAAGGTCTCGGGACCGGGAACCGTGCTGCCACGCCGCAACAGGGTGACCGCGACATCGACGAAAGCGGCAATCTGTTTTATGGCCTCGTCGGGATTTTTCAGGGTCTCAATCGCGCCCTCCCCACCGAGGTAGAACAGCCGGGACAGGACCCTCGGACAGCGGGTCAGCTGCTGACAGGCCAGCGCTGAGAGCGCCCGCTGCAGCTCGCGTCCTCCGGCGATGACCAGCCTGTCGGATCTGGCCGGCACCGAAGCGCTCTTATAGTCGGTGACGCGGACCGCGGAGTGATCGGCTCTCAGATCGAGGCGGTCAATCCTGCCGCGCAGTGCAATCGTTGTGCCCGGTATCCGCACCGGCCGCGCCGGATCCCACGGCAGATCGCGTGGGTCCTGAAAATCCGCGGCCTGACCGAATGCAACTTCGCTCCAGATCCGGGTCCCTGGAAGTCCAACGTCATTTTGCGACAATCCGATCCGCGCCAGAGCGGCGGCCCGCTCCAGCGTGCTCCTCCACAGCAAATCCGGCGGAACCGGGAACTGGCGCGGCCAACTGTCCTCAACCACCGCCACCGCGTCGTCGAGCGCCGAGGTAATCTCAGCCTCCCCGGCACCGGCAACTCCCCTCCCCCGCCCCAGCGCCTCCAGGGCCAGATGCAGCAACTGGTGCACCAGGTGACCGAATTCATCCGCGCTGATGGTGAGCGGCGCCACATCGTCCCCGGCACTGCGAAAACCAAGGGCATAACGCCAGACGAAGCCGAGCGGATCACGCAGCAGCATCTTCAGCGAGGTTGCCGACTGCGCCTTGCCGAGCGCTCTCAGGATCTGCGGATGGGAGGCATCGAACTGCCCGTCATGGCGCGTCAGCCGCTCACGGTGCCAGTCGCGCCAGCACTGGTCGGCAGAAGCGACCCGCACCAGGGTAGCGGCCTCCTCGGGCCGCGCCATCAGCCGGTCGGACTCGTTCCAGGCGTGTTCCGGTATGCGGGCGCGCGCCAGTGATCGTTCCGCGCCATGTCGCAGCAGCGAACTTCGTCCCAGCCGGCTGCCATGGGCACTGCGCCGGCCACGCGACAGCACGATCTCGCCCCATGCCGATTCCAGGATGATGTCGAAATGCCTGCGGTCGGCTTTGGCCAGGGGATCGTGATCGAGTTCCTCCGCCGCCACGATATGATCGGGGAGAATGGGATCATGGCCCGAGCGCCGCGGCCAGTTGCGATTGGTCAGCCCCAGCAGGCGGACAAAGGGGCGAGGTACCGCCGCCAGATCCCGCGCCGAACACCACAGGATCGAATCGGCGGCGTCGTTTGCCGACGGCAGACGGGCATATTGCAGCGACAATTCGATCGCCGGTGGCGGCGCCGCACGCAGGCTTGCATCCCATAACGCCCGCGCCCGGCCGCGCAGGAACAGCGCTGCGGCGGCCTCAGCGCCATCCATGCCGGCGGCAAGCACCGCAATCATGTCAGAGAGCGCCGCACATTCTCCAAGCGATGAATCGCGCTCGATGGCGCGGGCAACCGCGTGCTGCCAGTCCGCGGCACGCGCCAGTGTGGCGGCCCGCGGCAATGCCGCAAGCAGGCGCGGCAGCGCCTCCAGGCCGCCGTCACTGAGCGCCGCGAGCCGAACCACCCGGTTCCGGCTCACCCCGCGCAGCAGGATATCGGCCAATGCAGCGCAGCTTTGACCGTCTTTCGTGGTCAAAGCGGGAATGCCATGCCCGAAATGCAGCCGCAGCCCGCCATCCTCGGCAGAAAAGCGGAAATACTCATCCCATGGCGCGGTGGAAGCCGCTGCGATCGCAATCTCTTGCGGCCGGGCGCGGCCGCTTGTGATCAGCGCCCGCGCCCAGCGCAGGCTCTCGACCACTTCGTGATGGGGATCGGCGCAGGAAATGATCGCAGCCGCCGGCGCCGATGCCGGCTGCTCCGCCGCCGTCAGCTTTCCCTGAAACCACTCCGTGTCCGCGTGAACCGATGCCCGCCATTCCACCGCAACTTCGCGGCCGAGCGCGCTCACCAGTGGACGCCAGATCGGAGCAATAAAGGACAGCCCCTCGATGATGATCGGCCCGGTGATGGATCGGGCAGAGTTCACCCGCCCCAGCGCGGCATCCCGCAGATCGCGGGGCAGCATCATGGCGGGCGGCAGCCGGCCGCGCAGGCGCTGCTCGATCCTGTAGACGTCGCCCAGTCGGGCATGACGCGAGGCTTGCGCCTTGAGATCAAAGTCGGCGTCCCAGATCCGGCGCAGCGTCCGCGCCACCGCGCGGGTCATGCCCGGCAGGGTCCGAACCGCGTCGAGTTCGACGAAGCCGCCCTCGCTGAGCGCCGTCTGAACCGCCAGATGCAGCGCCTCCGCCGAGAGCGGAGTGGTGAAGCCGCCCGCCAGCCGGGCGGCAAGCTGCGGCAGGGTCATGATCCGCAGCCCGCACTGGCTGGCGCGCGCCGCCTCGGCACGGCGTATGGCAAACCCAGCCCGGCCTGCAATGACAACGCTTGCTATCCCCACCACCGCGCTCTCTCCACCCTCTTTGCTGCGCGCTTCTCCGCAACCACAGTCTCAAAAGCCCGAAATCTCTCTTCCAGAAATTGTACCTGCCCAGGTCGGACCAGGGGCAGGTCGGACCAGGGCAGTTCGCACCCGGCGCGAAATCCTGCGAAAAATTGCGCCTCTCCAACCGGGAGGGTGATCCATTTGCCACGGATCACCCCCATCATGAAAGCTGGCCCCAGCCTCGACAACGTCAAAAATGCAGCACAGTCAGTCGCCAGAAATGGAACGTGGGCAGAAACCAGAAATCCCACCCCGATCCAGCTACCGATTTCCTTTGCGCCTCCCGAAAAGACCCTCTGAGGTTTGACGCCCAGTCGCGCCCCCGGCCCAGCGAGCCGCATCGCGCCCCTCACGCGCGCCTGCTTTTTTTCACCGTGGCCGCGCCCCGGGACCACTCCTGCGCCGCACATGGCATCCGGAGCGACCTTCCACCTGGCAGATGACGTATTTCCGCAATCGGGATAGGGGGGTCTCTCGCGAGACCGCCCCTCCCACACCACCGGACATACGGGTCCGTATCCGGCGGTTCGACAGATTATGCAGGCTGCGGGGCCGTAACGGTGGCCAGGCCGATCGA
>Ga0123357_10000384_pt1 | contig 41916 bp, 34 predicted proteins | sample TergutEmb28metaG_FD_89873 | JGI IMG/M metagenome (GOLD analysis project Ga0123357, IMG submission 89873) | Embiratermes neotenicus P4 segment gut microbial communities from Petit-Saut dam, French Guiana - Emb289 P4 | ecosystem: Host-associated > Arthropoda: Insects > Digestive system > Gut ...
CACGTATGGTCAGCCGAGGACAACTCAATGACGCCACAGGAACGCCAGCTCATCGACGACCTTTTCAACCGGCTCGCGCAGCTGGAGACCGGCCCGCGCGATCCGGAAGCGGTGGCTCTGATCGCCAGAGGTCTCAACCGCGCCCCGAACGCGCTCTACAGCCTGACACAGACCGTGCTCGTGCAGGAAGAAGCCCTGAAACAGGCCGATGCCTATATCCAGGAGCTTCAGGCCGCGCAGGCACCGCAGCCGCAGTCCGGCGGCTTTCTCGACTCCATGCGCAACACCATGTTCCCCTCCGCACAGTCGCGGGGTTCGGTTCCCAATGTCCCGCCCAATCTCCCACCGGGCGGACCGGGTTATGCCAGTGCAGCACCGCCGCCACCTTATCCGCCCGGCAATCAGGGCGGCTATGGGGCACCTCCCCCGATGCCACCGTCCGGCCCCGGCGGGCCTCCGTCCGGCCCCGGCGGCCCGGGCTATGGTGCCCCTCCGCCACAGGGTGGCGGCGGCTCCTTCCTCAGCACCGCTGCGGCCGCAGTGATGGGCGGGCTTGGCGGCTCGCTGCTGGCTGGCGGCCTGCGCAATCTCATGGGCGGAGGATCCTCCGCTTCCGCTCATGGTGCCCTGCCCGACAGCTCGAACCGCCCGTGGGGCGGCGGCACCCCGTCGAGCGGCAGCCTTTCCCGTGAAGCCGGTGTCGATGATATCGGAAGCCGCGGTCGCAGCCACGCCGCGAACGCCTCCAGCGATTCCAATGACACCGACGATGATGATGATGACCAGGGCGACTACGAGGACGGCGACGAGGGGGATGATGACGACTATGATGATGACGACGGCGATTTTGGCAACGACGACGGTGGCGATTACGCCTGAAGTCATCACGCCTGGCCGCAATGCATCGTCACGGACTTAAGTCATCTGCAAATCCATGATTGCTGGTTCCCGGGGCTTCTCTCAGATCGAGGGAAGCCCCGGAATTCTTCCAGAGCGCGCATCCGGTCCGGCAGAACCGCAAAAGCCGTCTGCCCGCCATGATCCGCGTCTGTCATGCCCCACAGCCGGTCCTTTTTTGCGATGTTCTTCCCGAACACGGCGCGATGATGGTGCCATGATACAGTTCTGATTTTCTGATCTCACTCGATGCGACACCACTTGCTGCGCCTTCGCGCGGCAAGTGCGGCCATCCAGCAAAGCGGAGATCTGAGATCCCATCGGCACGGCGCTCGAAGAGATAACTCTGGACGCAAAGACCAGGATGCGTTCACCTCCCGCCGCAAATCGACCATGCCAGCCAGACAAAATGGAAGCCGGCTCTCAGCCGCGTCATCAAAGCGATGCGCCGGAGCGACTGCGAGGAACTGTGCCAACGTTGAGACCGCACCGCGCGAAGGCCCCCAGGGACCAGGGAAGCAGCACCCCACAAGCGGCCGCCCCCCCGCAGCCCGTGTGCGCACGCGCCTCGCGACCTTGCATCGCGAACCGTTGCCCCTGAATATTGCTGAATTGCTTCGAGCATGATCCAGTGCAGCCGAACGCTGGCGCAGGGCTGCGAGGTTGCAGACACCGCCTGTCCGCGTCTCGTCAATCGTGAGGGATGTTGCCATGACGAGCCCTGGTCACCGAGTATTCCCAGGTCACCAGGTATTTCCTGGCGATCATCCAGACCACCGTTGCCATCCAGGGCGGGCCTGCGCCATGCAATTCCATCTGGAGGGTCAGATCTGCTGACGTGATCAAGCCGGAGAACAACGGCTCTTCGAACTCCCGCAACCACCCCCACAAGGACCACGCCATGCGCCGCCCTCTTCTGTCCCTCGTGTTCGCCGTGGGCCTGCTGTCCCTCAGCTGCAGCCCCTTTGCCTCAGCCGAAACACCTCCCGGCCTCGACCGCTTCCTGGCGGCCGCCAGAGGTTTCGATGAACTGCAGAAGGCCGCGCAGGCGAAGAACACCATGCCGCGCCTCAGCGACCCGGAAGTCGGGGATCTGATCCGCACCCTGTCCGACGCCGACGCTCTGTTCGGCACCGCGCCCTACAACAGGGAGGATCTGCCGGTCATGCGGGATGCCTGCGCCAGAGCCAGCCAGATCCTCGTGGCCTATAATCTCAGCGGACTGGCCGGAGCGCTGGACAAGAGCGATTCAAAAGACGCCACTTCGGGCAGGCTCACGTCCCTGCAGGCACAGAACGCCGCGACATTCCTTGATGAACAGATCCCGCTGCAGGCATTCGCGCTGCGCTGCCTCGCCCGGATGCTGCCGATCATGAGGGACACTGTCTTGAGCCAGCCTGCCGATGATTGGACCGACAGCCGTCGCCTGGGCCTGGAAAAGATGCGTCACCGCGTTGTCGGGATGCTCCAGGGCGGCCTCACTCTGCTCGGGGCCGGTCATGGACCGGTAAAGCCCGAAGCCGAGGCAGTGATGGCATCGGCGCTCGCTGACACCGCTGCGGTCTTTGCCGAAGTGCTGAGCGTGGCACAGCGCAAGCCGATTCTGGAACAGGCGGAAAAGATTGCGCTTCCTGACCTCAAACCCGCACTTGAGCGCGTCATCGCAGCCCTGAGCCGGACCGACTGCGAGGGGCTGTGCCAGCGCTGATCGCGGGGCGCGAGCGGGCGGGAGCGCGAACGGCCGGCGGAGCAGTGGTGAGATCCTTGAGGTGGCCCTGCTCGTCCTCGACAAGCCGCCTTGCTCGCTTCCTGGATGTCGATTTTCGCGGCCATCCGCACCATCATCCTGATGCCAGGCTCGTGGCGTGGAGCCGCATCACCGCAGAACCAGGCACGGACTGCAACGGACCCTTGGCGGATGCGCCAGAGTTGACACACAAAGTCCATCGGCAACAGATCCAATAGCCGGAAGAAGGCAGAAACCCGGCGGCCTTCTTTCCGCGCGTCAAAGGGGGGGGGACCATGCACCCCGGTCCCGCATGTGTTCGTGCCGCAGGCACAGCAGAATTCCGTGTCGGCCTGACGCTGCGGCAGACCATCACGGCACTGCACACCGGGTTCTGGCCCCATATGAGTGCCGGCATGGTTCTGGCCTCGGTGACTCTGGCTTCCTTGTCGATCGCCATCAACACCAGAGGGTCGCGCCTCAGCAACAGCAGCATCCTGCTTGTGCTGTTGCTGCTGCTGGTCGTGAATGTCGGCACCACGGCGCTTGTCTCTGGCGCCCAGGCCCATGGCGCATTTGAGACAAGTTGCGGTCGGGATTTTGGCCTCAGCAATGCTGCCCGGCAGGCGTTTCGACGGGTTCTCCCTCTCACCTTCATCGCTTTCGCGCAATTTGTCGCTCTTTCAGGCGGAGCGATCTCCGCCTTCACGCGCCTGGGGCCGCGCCTGCCAGAACCCGCCCTTGTGGCAATTGCACTGATGGGCGTTCTCTGCGCCGTGTTCTTCGTCATGACCGCCGTCGCCATCCCGGTCTGCATCATCGAGAACCCCGGCCCGGTGGCCAGCATCATCCGCAGCATCCGGCTTACGACAGGCTCTTTCTGGAAAGTCCTTGCCCTGCTTCTGGCAACGCTGGCGAGGTTTGCAGGCGTGGTCGTGCTGCTGCTCTTCCTGACCGGCTATCTTGCGGTGTGGCTGAGGGCCAGAACGTTGTTTGATCTGGCCATGGTGATCGCGACGGCCTTCCTCATCACAGCCATCCAGCTGCCGACGAGCGCATGCTGGAACTGTCTGGTGATGATGATCTGCGCCGCTCTGCGCCAGAGCAGAGAGGGGATGACAGCTCACGGCGACATCGCCCGTGTGTTCGAATAAGTTTAACTGCCCAGGTCGGACAAGAGGCAGCTCGCACCCAGCTTGAAATCTGCGGAAAAACTGCGCTTCTCCAGCCGGGCTGGTCATCCATTTGCCACGAATCACCTCGCTTATGAAAAGCGTCTTCTGTGCTTCGACAACGTGAAAAAGGGGTACCGTCAGTCGTTTGCAGAAATGGGACGTGGGCAGAAACGAATAGGCTCAAGCCTCTGCCCGTCTGTTCCAGACGTCCCTGTCCGGCGCGGCCTGCGACGACCGCGGTCCGGTACGCCACAGCGGCGGCGGCCTTGCGCAAATTCCGCTCCTTGGCGGGCTTTCGATTTTTCGCCAAAGGACGATGGCGGCAGGGCGCGCGCGCCCTGCCGCCATCGCGTAACTTTCCGGACCGGCCATGCGCGCGCACCGAAGCCATGGCCCCGATCCCTCGGAAACGAGGCCGAAGATCAGATCACGATGACCCTGGTCCCCACGGTGACGCGACCATAGAGATCGATCACGTCCTGGTTGCGCATGCGGATACAGCCCGACGACACATTGGTGCCGATGGTCCAGGGCTCATTGGAACCATGGATGCGATAGAGCGAGGATCCGAGATAGATCGCCCGCGCCCCCAGTGGATTATGGATCCCGCCCTCCATATGGCGCGGCAGGTCGGGACGACGCTCCAGCATCTGCGCCGGCGGCGTCCAGTCCGGCCATTCGCGTTTTGCCGACACCCTTTTCACGCCCGACCAGGTGAAGCCCGGGCGTCCAACGCCGATGCCATAGCGCAGTGCCATGCCATTATACTGGACCAGATAGAGAAATTTGTGCGGGGTATCGACGACGATGGTGCCGGGCGCTTCGGGACCCGGATATTCCACAAGCTGCCTTTCGAAGATCGGATTGAAACCGCGGGAAGCGGGATTCATCCGCTCATCCCCGCCATGGAAGGCGTCGGGCGCCATCGCAGGCTCCATCTCCTCCACCGGCTCTGCGGGCAGGGGTTCATAGGGAGCGCGCTCACGCCAGGACATCCGCCCCTGGTCCGGGCTGCCGCGGAACAGGAATTCGATCAGGCCACCGCCGAGATTGCTGCGCTCCGCAGGGGCCGCATAGACCGGCGGCGCGGCCGGCCCCCCCTGCTCGACCGGCTCCCCGTAAGGTGGCCCGACGTCTTCAAAGGCCTGGGCCTGCGCCGCATCGAAACCCGCAAACCACACCCATGCGCTGCCAACCAGCGCCACCACTGTCTTCCTGAACATTGACGTACTCTGAAACTGTTTCGCCATATTGCCGTGGCCACCCGCACGAGGGGCCCTCGCGAGCCCCGCGGATTCACGACACGTCAACCTTAAGGATCCAATCCGTTCGCTTTGGTAAACGAAAGCTCGCTGCCGAATCACCATGTCGCTGCGGGCGGCGCAAATCGCCGATCAGCGTTTATTTTCCGTGTTTCAACCCACGTTCCATTTCTGGTTTCTGGAACGACTGACCATGGCCCTCTTGACGCGGTCGAGACCCGAGGCCTGGCTCGTGATGCAGATGATTGGTGGCAAATCGGTGACGACCCCAGTTGGACAGGCAATTTTTCGCTGGAACTCGAGCCGATTGCGAGCGGCTCCTGCCCCAGCCTGGACAGTTACTCGTGAAGAAACCCGCAGGATGCAGTCCGAATCCGCAAAAAATGTCTCTGCCTTCCGACCTCCATGGCCTCAATGGCGCAATGAGCCGTCCCTGGAGTTCGCGGACCATGCCCGCAAGGAGGAGAGACCGGGCCGGGAAAGCGGGCTTTGGGCTCAGGCCAGCTTTCCGCCGAAGCGGGCCTCACGACCACGGCGCCCCCTTTTGTGGGGCTCCAATACCTTGGATGGCGCCAACTGCACCTTGCGGGATCACCAGGACATGGATCGCAAGGACATGGATCGCAAGACATGGATCGCAAGACATGGAGATCGCCAGGATCTGGGGATCGCCGGGTGCTTTGGCGTTTCCTGCGACTTGGGGGATCTGGCGAGCCTGCCATCTCCAGCCGAAGTGTCAGCACGTCGTGTCAGTGCGGCTGTTGCCCGGTCCGCGCCTGCGCGCCGGCCGAGTGGCGAGGCTCGGGCCTTACCGGTGCCCCACAGCGGGCAAAGATCATGGTGCCGTAGCGGGTGGCGGTGTCCTTGTCGATGTAGCGGGTGATCATCACGTCATTGTCGAAGGACACGATCTCGCGGTCCTGCTCGCCGCCCGGAGGGCCAGGCGGTCCGATATAGTCCCTGCCTTCCTGGCTGCCCTTGAGCCGCAGCTCCTGCGGCGTCGCCTGGTCGGCAAGATGCATCACCACCCCGCCTGAAGCCCCCATATTGATCACATAGGGATTCTTGCACTGGGCCCGCGCCGCCACCTCGGTGCGGGGCCGATCGGCGGGATTGGTGAAGGAGGCCAGACCCCAGCGCCCCACGATCTGTTCGGGACGAATCCGGGCCGGTATCTCCATCACACGAACCTCGTCCGTCTTCGCTGGCAGCACATCATTGGTCGCGCATGCGCCAAGCAGCAACGTCAGAGCCGACGCAGCCGCCAGTCCGGCCCCCCTCCACAGCGATGAACCGCTCATGCAATATCCCCACACAGTTGCAACCACACCAGTCTCTATCGATCTCACCACGGACCTGACCATTTTGGCGGGCAGTGTTGACGGTCAAACCAGCTTCGATCCGGCGAAAATGCCGGATGGTGCACACACCATCGCACGTGCCGGTTTCCAAACCTCAAGGTGCCGAACCTTTCGGCAGATAACTCAATCCAGATTTCGCCTGCTCAAACCTATCGATGCCAGAGCCAAAAACCAAGGGCGGCGTCGGGATATCCGATCCCGCCACGACAACCGCCATCCCACAGCGGACACGCATGTCGCCGCCAGGTGGGGCGGCCGGGATGAATCCGGCGCATGGATCTCCACCGATCTCAGAGCCGGCAACCGCGTGCCATCCCCCCTCATGGCCGCGACCGGCGACACGGAATTCCTGACCCTGCGGAGGGACGGACGTCATGTCCGGTCCTTTAGTGTCGAACGGCTGAATATGCGGTGAATGATGTTCATCTTTCGGATGTCCCCACCCATTCAGAAGACCCAGCCGCCCGCAAAGTTCCCGCCACGCATCTGATTCCTGAAAAATCCCACATGTTTGCGACAAAGTTGCGGCACAGGGCCCAAGAACCGTGGCTGTCGTGGCTATGGCGAACTGCCATTGAACCCGCCCTGGTGCGCCACCCGCAAGACGATCGCTGCCGGCCCTCCCTGGTGCTGCGAGGCTGCCGCCAAAGCAGGCCTTGAAGGGCGCCTGCCAAGGGCGCGTCGCCCCGACAGCCGGAGCTGCGCCGCCCATCGGAAGCGCCTGGAGACCATTAACGCCCGGTTCAGGCATGAGGGGTCACTGGAACGGCAGGAACCTTACCAGAAACTTGACCCGGAACCTTGACCCAGAAACCTGGCTCAGCAACTTCACCAATGTCGATCGCCGCTGTCGGTGGGCGCCGCGAACCTGCGGCAACGTGCCATGTCGCGGGCACGTGCGCGCGCGCCCCGCCTTCTGAAAACCGCCAGAGAGGAGCCTTCGCCCCCATGCGGGCCCATGTAACCGAAACAAGGAGCCAAGCCCGGGTGATGGAGTTCTCCAAGATGCCTGCCCGCTCAAAGACATGGCGGATGCCGATGCTGCGCCCTGGCAGGGTTGCGGATCAGCTGGCAACGGTTTCCCCGGTGATCCGGAGTCTCTATCGATCCCTGCTCTGGCGCGATGTTTTGCCAACAGCTTCTGGTCCTGACGCCCGGTCCTGACGCCCATGCCGTGCGAAATCTCGACATCCGGCGCAATGGCTTTAGGGAACAGGGTCCCACCCGCGCGCCGTCTGCCCGAATTTGGCACCTTTTCCAATTCAAGGTTGGGTGGCAAGCCACTGCCCTGCCCCACCGCTCCCACCAATCTTTCCTTAAGGATCCCATCCATGCGCCTGCTCTTACTTTGCCTGCCGGCCCTGCTCCTGACCCTTTCGACGGAAGCCGGTGCCGAAAACAAATCCCCGCCCAGGCCCGCCTCCGACGGCGGCAGCGAAATTCACTATTTCACCTCGATTGACGGTCTCATGGGCGGTGCTGCCGACGTGATTCTCAAAGAAACCCGCCAGGGCCCGACGGTCACAGCAGCGGTGCTCGACGTCTGTTATCCCATGAACCGCGATTCCGATCGCAAGGACCGCTTCATCGCCAATCTCTCGGTCCAGGGCCAGACCCTGTCAGGCACGACGCAGAGCCTGGGCGCAAAAGCGCCGGTCTCCATCCAGCTGACGCGCAAGCCCACCGGCGAGACCTTCGAATTCCGCGGCCAGATGACCATCGGATCCGAGGTCACCGAGGTCGCCTCCTCCGACAATGCCGACATCAGCGAGAAGGAATTCCTCAACAACGAAATCACCGGCGACGGCATCGTCGCCGCGCCCACCGACTTCACCGAAGTCTCGCCGGAAGCCATCGCGGTCAGGATCAAACTCGAGGCGGTCAACGAATTTCTCAACAGCCTGAGAGGTCAGGACATCGAGATCGCGCTGGCCAGCCTTCCGGTCAGCTGCGCGGCGCTGCGCGCCGGCGAACAGACCATTACCATGTCGGTGGATCCGGAACGGGCCGGCGCACTGGTGGAGAAATTCAGGACCATGCCGGGCGTCAGCTCCGCAGGCTGGACCCCCGGTCTCTTTGACGTTCTCCGCACTGTGCGCATCAATGCCGCTGACTGGCGCAATGGCCAAAGCATCAACCGCGACAAGCTCGCCGCCCAGGTGGCGCAGATCGCCGCCAAAACGCTCTCCGCCAAGGCGGTGTCATCGACCTTCGATCCCGCCAGCGGTCGCCTGAAGCTGGTCTATAAACGCCCGAATCAGGACTTTCCCTCCCTCAATCTCACCGACACCATTGAACTGACGGCCATGATCGCCCCGGAAAAGCCCGGCACATTCGATCATCTCCTGGTGTGGATCAACAGCCCCTCCATCACCACCGCAGACGAAAACAGTGGCGCCAGGCTCAATCTCTCCGACCTCGCCGACGACGACAGCGACCAATCCGACGACCCCGAACTGGTCGATGCCCTCGCCAGGGATCTCAAGGGGGAACGCTGGGACTCCGACAAATCGACCTGGCTTCACTGAGGCCGAGGCAGCGATGCCTCGGATGCGGCCAAGCTTTCGCCAAGGCAGACGCGGATTGTGAGAGCTTCAGGAGCCTCAGTGATTCGCGGGAGATCATGTGCGCGCCGTCATCACTTCACGCCAGTCGATGCCGATGTTGCACGATCGCTGCCCGCGCTCCCGACCGCTGGCGGACAGGCCGATCTGTGCTTCATACGTCACAGCAGCACCCTGGAATCGCACCAGCGATTGCGAGCTTTCAGGTCTTTGCGTCAAAATCCAAGAGTCGGCAAAACATCTGCCTCAGGCCCTGTCGACTCCCCCTTTTCCCGAGCCTCCCTGCAGCCCCCGACGGGAGATCCTCCGCGATCCGCCTCAAGCACTGTAATGCATTGTGAATCCAGCACTTTCTCAATCGGAGCCAACTGCCGCCGGCTGTTTTCAAGGTTCCCCGCCATGGAGGTCTGACAAGCACATCTGCCGCGTGCCGCCGGAGTGATTTTCGCGCGTTATCAATTTTTCACACCGGTGCTGGTGAGGCGTGATTCCAAAAGAGTTCCCCAAAGCGGCGCGCAGGCGCGCCCTCAAATCATCATCCCTCCCGTCTGTGAACGGGATCCCCACGGCAGCTCCCTGCCACAGCCCCCTGGCAGCCTGTCAGCCTTGATGTCGTGGGACCCTGATAAATCGCCATCACGCTCTCCAGTGCGGGAGGCGTGGTCCAGTGCCTGCAATTTCAGTGACTCGAACAACCCATCACCACTACTTTCCGCCCATCTCCAGTTTCCTCAGCATATCCCGAGCGGCCGGGTGGCCCTGTTCCGCCGCCTTTCGGATCCAGACGGCGGCCTCGGCATGGTCCTGCGCAACGCCCTTACCCAAGGCGTAGGCGAGGCCCAGGTTGTATTGCGCTTTGGCAAGGCCCTGTTCCGCCGCTCTTCGGAACCAGGCGACGGCCTGCGCATGGTCCTGGGGAACGCCCTTGCCCATGAGGCAAGCGGCACCCAGGTTGAATTGCGCTTTGGCATGGCCCTGTTCCGCCGCCTTTCGGAACCAGGCAGCGGCCTCCGTATCGTCCTGGGGAACGCCCTCGCCCTCGTGATAGGCGGCGCCCAGGTTGAATTGCGCTTTGGCATCGCCCTGTTCCGCGACCTTTCGGTACCAGGCGGCGGCCTCCGCAGGGTCCTGCGCAACGCCCTTGCCCGAGGCGTAGGCGGCGCCCAGGATGAGCTGCGCTTTGGCATCGCCCTGTTCCGCCGCCCTTCGAAACCAGGCGACGGCCTCAGCAGGGTTCTGCGCGACGCCGTCGCCCGTGTTGTAGGCGAAGCCCAGGTTGACTTGCGCTGCGGCAAGGCCCTGTTCCGCCGCCCTCCGCAGCCAGGCTACGCCCTCCGCAGGGTTCTGCGCGACGCCGTCGCCCTCCATGTAGGCGACGCCCAGGTTGTGTTGCGCTCCGGCATGGCCCTGTTCCGCCGCCCTTCGGAACCAGACGGCGGCCTCCGCAGGGTCCTGCGCAACGCCCTTGCCCTTCAGGCAGGCGAGGCCCAGGTTGTATTGCGCTCCGGCAAGGCTCTGTTCCGCCGCTCTTCGGAACCAGGCGACCGCATCGGCATGGTTCTGCGCAACGCCCTCGCCATTCAGGCAGGCGAGACCCAGGTTGTATTGCGCTCCCGCATGGCCCTGCTCCGCCGCTCTTCGGAACCAGGCGACCGCATCGGCATGGTTCTGCGCAACGCCCTCGCCATCGTGGCAGGCGACACCCAGGTTGTTTTGCGCTCCGGCAAGGCCCTGTTCCGCCGCCCTTCGGAACCAGGCGGCGGCCTCCGCAGGGTCCTGCGCAACGCCCTTGCCCTTCTGGAAGGCGAGGCCCAGGTTGTATTGCGCTCCCGCATGGCCCTGCTCCGCCGCCCTTCGGAACCAGGCGGCGGCCTCAGCATGGTTCTGCGCAACGCCCTCGCCATCGTGGTAGGCGGCACCCAGCCTGTTTTGCGCCTGGGCATCCCCCCGTTCGGCAGCAGCGCGTGTGTCACGCAGCGTTGCGGCAGGGTTCTCCCCGCCTGCGGCGCCAAGCGGGGTCTGGGCCACAATCGGTGACGTCAGAGCGAGAATAAGAACCAGAGAGACAGCGATCTTTTTCATCCTAAATCCGTGATCTGGATCCGAAACTTCGCGAAGAAGTGATTGTTTCGACGCCGGATTTTGCACCCGCCCCGTTCCCCCGACGGGTGACGATCCGAGAGCGCCTGGATCAGTCCCAAGCCAGTGTGAATGTTTGGATTTTTCCGTCACGACGGGCTGCCGACTGCCGTTTTCAGGTTCATGGAAGCGGGCGCCTTTCAGCAGGCAGCGGGTACCCGTGTCCGGCAGGATCGGTGCAAGGTGCCGTCCGGGAAGTCGTGGAAATTGAGCCTGGCAGCCTCCAAGAGGACTGGTGCCGACTTCTCCGGCAGAGTCAACCTCCTGGCACTGGATCACTGGATCCAAGTGGATCCAAGGCTGCGCTGACATCATCCCTTTGACCCGCAAGGCGCCGCCACCGCCAGTTTCCTGTTGCCGCTGCCGCCGACTGCCTTTGCCCCGAATCGCATTTTCACCGGGTGAGGTCCGCATCGCCGGGTTTCCGGCGCACGGATCCCGCGCCTGTCCGATCCGCCAGAACCTTTGACGCGAGTGCGGCGGCATATCCGGCAAGGGATGAAAAAAAGGGTTCAGTCGGCCTTCTCCCGCGGCTCTTTTGAAAACTTCCGGAGGCGTTCGCCCACCCAATCGTCCTGCCGACGAGCCTCCGCCTCGGTCTCAAACCGGAGCGTCAATCCTTTCGAACTTCCCGTGAAAGTGATGCGGACATCCTTCGCGGACCAGGCTGTCTCCACCATATCCAGCCCGGAATCCGCCCCATACCTCGCCGCTTCCTCGGGTGGAATCTTCATCAGGCCGGCAAGCGCATCGACCATCGACATGCTGTGCAGAGGCTCTCCGAACTGCCGCCGCAGCTCGCGGGACAAGCGCACACGGCAGGCCGTCACATCTCCCGTGGCGACGAATTCGATGAAATTCAGCTCGCCCCCGGCATCGAAGAACAGCATCAGAAGGGCCGTCATGTCGCATCCGGCAAGCCGCGTTGACGGCAATCCAAAGACCCGGACGCGGCTCGCGTCACGCCGCGTAATCTCGTACTCGCGCATTTCGGGATAGGATTTCGAAATGCTGGCGCGATCCATCCCGAAGCGGGAAGCTTGGGAATTGGGCAACCATCTGCGCCGCGACAGCCCCCGGCACCGACAGCCCGACGACAACGGCCAGGAGACAGCGACGCATTTTGATTTCCTTCCACTCCCCGATTCCAGCGGTCCCGCGGCACACAAACAACCCTCACCGGGGTGGACGCCCACATCCTTTGCCGTTTGCCCTTTGCCCCGCCTCGACAACAAGGACGGAGCGGTCTTCACACAGGTGATTCGCGGCCGAGCCCGGGCTTGCTCACTGACGAGACAAGCCCCCACCCCTCCCGGCTCCTCCCCGATTCATGGCCGTTCCACTGCGCCAGATGGCATCTGCTGGTTTCGCACCGAATGAAAGGATGCCCTCCGTCTTCACAGCAAGGGCTCCGGCGCCAGCAACGGAAATCCGACGGCCAGGAACCGCACTCGGCGGCGGGCGGGCGACCGACCACGCTCGCGTTGCGCGCGACGTCGCCCGAAGCGCATCACGGCCGACAGCTTCTGCTGTCTGGCAGGAGCGGATCCGAGCAGCTCCTGACTTCCCGGACGATGAATCGGCGAATCACTTCCCGGATTCCTCAGGCTTCAGCGCCGCCGTCGCAAGCCCTGGCTTCGCATATTGGAACCGTTGCGGAATAACCACTCCGAACTGGTGCTGGAGGGCTGTAGAAAATCGTGCCGATCTGCCCCGGCCCCATAGAGCTGCTGCCCGCCATTGCGGCCACTGTCAGTTCTTCATCGACACCAGCAGAAGAGCTGGCGTGATTCGCCAGAGATCCTTTGCGCGCCATCCTCACTTCGCGCCAGACGATGCGGGGAGTGCGGGATTTTGCGCCCCCCGCGCTCCCCGCCGATTTCGGCTGCGCCTTGCAGATCGGCCGAACTGTGCTTCCTGCGTCACAGCATCTGGGAAAACAGAAAACAGCACCTCAGAGCTTTCAGGTCTTTCCGCCGACATCCCCTGAGTTGGCACAATATCTGCGTCCGTCCTGGTGGCGACTCCCACTTACTTATAGCGCCGGAGGAGAGATTGCGCCGTGATCCGCCGCGATCTGCCCCTTGGCACCCCTAATGCGTTGTGAAACCGCGTTTTTCTTAAGTCCGAGTGCCCGCCCGATGCGACGGATCAACGCCACAGCAGGAGACACGCAGACAGGCGCGCACGCGCGCTTCTGCAGCGCACCGATTGAATGATTTTTGCGCGTTCCGGATTTTCAGCCGATGCAGGTGAGGGGCGATGCCGAAAGAGATGCAGTCGAAGCTCAGCAGCTGCATTGAGGGGATTTGAGGAGCCCGGGATGGCGAAGCCCGTGAGCCGGGAAACGAAACATCGCTCCGTTGGAGTCCGTGTTTCGACTTCACCTCATGCGAGCCACGGCCTCTCTCCGCAGTCTCGCATGGCAACCACAACGCGTTGTAAATCCAGCACTTTATCTATCGGAGCAGGCTGCCAACGGCTGTTGTCAGGACCATGCCTCAGTGCGGCGTCGTTGCGGTGATTTCTTCACGACAGCCTTGTGTCGACGAGACACAATGCGAAAAACCAGAAATCACAGCGAAGGCTGCCTGACCTCTGCCAGGGCCTTCGCCGCATCAACCCGAATCACCGAAGCTTACGCCTCGTCATCGTCGTGGGACTCCATGCCCCACATCGAGTCTGAGCCCGCCTGGGTCTCGGACATGTCCACCGGCGCTCCCAGATTGCCCCCGCGCGCAGTGCGCTTCTTTACCACCCGCTTTTTCGGCGCTACCGCTTTCTTCGCTGTCTTTCGGGTCGCGGCCTTCCTGGCCTTTTTCGCTACCTTTTTCGGCGCGGCCTTGCGGCCCGCTTTCTTCGCCGCTTTCTTCGGCGCGGCCTTCCGGCCTGCCTTCTTCGCGGTCTTCCGGGTCACAACCTTCTTCACTTTCTTGGCCTTTTTGACTTTTTTGGCCTTCTTTGCCGCCTTTGCCATCATCTCGCTCCTGTTGCTGACAAAACCGATTCATTGCCCGTCCACGGCGCGGATCCGCTGGTCGTTTGCCGGCGGCAAACCACCCGTGGCCCAGTCGAGAAGCTCAATCGTGTGCACGACCGGAATCTGCATCGCACTGCCTGCAATCTGCACCATGCAGCCTATATTGCCCGCAGCAATCATGTCTGGTTTGACACTCGCGATGTTGGCGATCTTGCGATCGCGTAACCTGTCCGCAAGCTCGGGCTGGAGGATGTTGTAGGTCCCAGCCGAACCGCAACACAAATGGCTCTCGGGAACATCCTTTACTATGAATCCGCATTTGGAAAGCAAATCTTTCGGAACATGCGCAACTTTCTGTCCATGCTGTAGCGAACAGGAAGAGTGATAGGCGATAACGAGCTCCGGATGGCGCATCACCGGCTCAAGCTCCAGCCCAGCGACATATTCGGTGATGTCTTTTGCCAATTCCGCGACTTCGGCGGCATCGGCGGCGCAGTCACCGTCGTGCCGCAGCAGGTGACCATAGTCTTTGATCACCGTGCCACAGCCCGATGCGGTCACCAGAATGGCATCAAGCCCCCGTGTGCGGGCCTCCGCACACCACACCGCGACATTGGCCCGCGCCGCAGCCCGCGCGCCGTTCTCGCGCCCCATATGATAGCTCAGGGCGCCACAGCACTGCTCATCCTTGACCAGCACCACCTCAATGCCGTGCCGGGTAAGAAGGCTGATGGCGGCGCGGGTGATACGTGGTGCCAGAACCTGCGCGACACAGCCCTGCACCAGCGCCACCCGCCCCCGCCTGCGCCCGCGCGCCGTAAACACACGCCCCGGCGGCGGCAGACGCGGCAGACGCGGCGGCACCAGGGCAAGCATGGCGCGGAGCCGTCGCATCAGGCCTGGCGTCGCCGATGGCGCCGCCGGATGCGGCAGGATCGCAACCAGGGGCTTCATCTGCCGCCCCAGCCACATACCAAAACGCGCCCGGACGGGGCTGGACAGGCCCCATGCCAGAAGAAAACGCAAGGCACGCTCGGAAAACGGCCGGCGATAGCGCCGCTCGATCCTGACCCGGGCCAGATCGACCAGATGCATGTAATCGACCCCCGACGGACAGGTCGTCATGCAGGACAGACACGACAGACAGCGATCAATATGCTTGACCACCGCAGCGGTCGGGGTCTGGTCCTGTTCAAGCATGTCCCGGATCAGGTAAATCCGTCCCCGCGGACTATCCAGCTCGTCACCGAGCAGGACATAGGTCGGGCAGGTCGCCGTACAGTAACCGCAATGGACGCAGGCACGCAGGATGCGGTCGGCCGCGGCAATGTCAGGATCCGCGAGTCTCTCAGCTGAAAAACGGGTTTTCATGGCACTGCGCCCGGAACCGTGTGCCGCGGGCGCGGCTCGCGCCTGAGGCGGCCGCGATTGAGAATCGATTTCGGATCAAAACTGATGCGGACCCGCTCATGAAGGGCTGCAGCCACGCCGGAGAGCGGCTGAAACACATCAACCTGCGCCCGCTGCTCCGCTGTCGCACGAATCAGCGTCGCATGCGCGCCGGAGAGCTTGAGCGAGCTGCGCAGCACCATGGCATGGGCGTCCTGCGACGGCGGCACCGCTGCCCAGATCAGCCCGCCGCCCCAGTCGTAGAACAGCTCGGCTCCCGTCCGGCGCACCAGTTCAAGGCCGATCCCACTCGCCGCCGCCGGGGCACAGACGATCCGCCATACCGGCCAGTCCCCGCGCGCCGCGGTGGCCGCAAAGGGCAGCACATCGCGAAGCGCGCGCCACAGCGCTGCCGACACTTCGTCGCCGACACTCTCGCCGGCTCCAGCGCCGAGCAGGCCCGCCAGAGCGGCCAGGCGGTGGCGGACCGAGAGTTCGGTGCCCTCAAGCCGCAGAGCCGTCAGCGCCTCCCCTGCGGCCCCCACGGCACGCAAGGCATCGCTCAACACGCCAGCCGGCACATGCGCGGCCCCCGAAACCGCGAAGGGCGAGGCCAGCGCCACCGTCATCGCCCGGTTGGCTGCAGCGTCGTCAAGACCGCGCAGCAGGAGCGTTACCGCACTCTCCGGCTGCGGCATCACCTTCAGCGTCACCTCGGTCATCACCGCAAGCGTGCCCCAGGAGCCCGCGAGCAGCTTGCACAGATCGTAGCCAGTGACGTTTTTCACCACCTTGCCACCGGTTTTGAAGCTTTCCCCGAAGCCGGAAACCGCCGCAGCGCCCAGCAGATGGTCGCGCACCCCGCCGGCCGTGACGCGCCGAGGCCCGGCAAAGCCGGACGCGATCATGCCCGCCACCGTGCCGGAGCCGGACGACCCCAGGAGCGCCGCACAATCCATCGGCTCAAATGCGAATTGCTGGCGTTTCGAATCGATCAGCGACATCACGTCGCCAAGGGGCGCGCCCGCCTCCACGGTCAGGATCAGTTCACCCGGCTCATAACCGCGCACCGCATTGAGCGCCGAGACATCAAGGCCGCTCTCGACCGTCAGGATCTGGCCGACGGCGCGCCTGCTGCCATGGCCGATGATCTCCAGCGGCCGCGCAGTTCGAAGCGCTGCCTGCACCGCTTCCTCGACATCCCGCTGATCACGTACCGCTGCAATATCCACGACAGGACCCGTCACAGGCGTTGATCAGGGGCTTGAAAAAGAAACAGGCCCCTGCCGCCCCGGTTGACTGTTGATCGCTCACCCACACGCCTTTGCGGCATCTGCCGCCCCTTCGAAAAAATGAAAATGGTCGTTCAGAACCTCGGGATGTCGGGAAAGGCCAGTTTGCCGCCCTGCACATGCAGGCCCAGTTCGGCACAGCAGCGCAGGGTCGGAAACACCTTTCCGGGATTGAGCAGGCCCCTTGCGTCGAAAGCGCATTTCAGGCGCTGCTGCTGCTTGAGGTCGATCTCGGTGAACATCTCACCCATCAGGTCGCGCTTTTCGATGCCGACACCGTGCTCGCCGGTCAAAACGCCGCCCAATTCGACGCAGACGCGCAGAATGTCGGCACCGAAGGCCTCCGCACGGTCCAGTTCCCCGGCCTGGTTGGCGTCATAGAGAATCAGGGGATGCAGATTGCCGTCCCCGGCGTGGAAGACGTTGGCGACGCCCAGCTGGTATTTCTGCGACAATGCGCTGATACGGGCGAGCGCGGCGGGAAGCGCGCGGCGCGGAATGGTGCCGTCCATGCACAGATAATCGGGCGAGATGCGTCCCACAGCGGCAAAGGCCGCCTTGCGCCCGGCCCAGAACAGCTCGCGCTCCGCCGGCGACGCCGAGGTCCGGCACGTGGTCGCGCCGCAGGATCGGGCGATGGTCTCGACGCGACCGATCAGCTCATCGACCTCGACCATCGGGCCATCCAGTTCGATGATCAGCAGCGCCTCGACATCAAGCGGATAGCCGGCGTGAACGAAGTCTTCGGCGGCACGGATGGCAGGGCGGTCCATCATCTCCATACCGCCGGGAATGATGCCGGCGGCGATGACCTCGCCGACGCAGGCCCCCGCGGCAGCAATATCGGCGAAGCCGAGCAGCACGGCCCGGGCTGATTCGGGCTGGCGCAGGATGCGCAGCGTGACTTCCGTCACCACGCCGAGCATTCCCTCAGCACCGGTGATGACACCCATCAGGTCATAGCCCGGGTTTTCCATCGCCTTGCCGCCGATCCGCAAAATCTCGCCCCCCATCAGCACGATCTCGCAACCCAGCACGTTATTCGTGGTCACGCCGTATTTGAGGCAGTGCACCCCGCCGGAGTTTTCCGCGATGTTGCCCCCGATCGAACAGGCGATCTGCGACGACGGATCGGGCGCATAGTAAAACCCGGCATGCGCCACCGCCTGACTGATGGCGAGATTGGTCACCCCGGGCTCGGCGACCACGACGCGGTTGTCGAAATCGATGTCGCGGATGCGTTTGAACTTGCCCAGACCGAGGAGCACGCCATCCACCAGCGGCAGGGCTCCGCCCGACAGCGACGTGCCGGCCCCCCTTGGCACCACCTTGATGCCTTCCGCCGCGCAATAACTGAGAACCCGCGACACCTGCGCGGTGGTGTCCGGCAACACCACCACCATCGGCGTCTGACGATAGGCCGTCAGCCCGTCGGACTCATAGGCGCGCATTTCGGCTTCATCGTCGATCACGCCCTCGCCCGACACCAGTCCGCGCAAAGCCGCAACGATCCCGCTGCGCCGCGCCAGAACCTCGGCATCGCCTGCGGGCATCCTGATGGCCATAGGCAACACTCCCTGGGATCCTTAGAACTTCGAGACCTCCCGGTTCATGAACCGTGATCACGAACATCCCGCGTCTGGTGCATCGTCCTTTCACTCTGTCACCACCTCACCCGCCTCATACTCCAACTGCGGAGGTCGTCAACGCCCCCACGCAACGACACCGTCAGCCGTTGCAGAACGGCCATGGTTCCTTCACGGATTCCCTGCAGGGTTCCTGCGCACACACCCTTGGGAAGAGACGCAAAAACAGGAGGCGCAGGGTCGGTTTCCAGGCGCGGCAGATCATCTGTCGGCGCACCCCACGCTGCAGGCGTCGACGGCCTGCTGCAGGGCCTCAAGCAGCCTGCCTGCACGATGCGAACGGTTGCCATAAAGCCGGGCACTGAAGACCGCGAGGATCTCCTTCACGTCCCTGACCAGGTCTTCCTCGAAGTCCTCGCCATCGTCCTGGTTGAGAATCACGACCTCAACATTCCTGACCTCGCAGACGGCGAACACCAGTTCGGCACCGAGGCGCAGCAGCCGATCCTTGCGCGTGATGACCAGCCGCCCGACCTGACCGCGGACCAGCCAGCGGATCAGGCGCCGGAGACCAGTCTTGTGGTAGTCGATGCCGGAACTGCGGTCGAGGATGGTCTCGACGGTCCAGCCCTGTCGAGCGCAATAGGTCTCAAGAAGCAGCCTCTGCCGCTCCAGATCCGCTTTCGGCGCGGCAGCGGAGACACAGCCATAGGCCACCGTGCGGCGGCTCGCCGGCTTGTCGGCCCGGACCAGCTCGGTGCGGATCCTGGCGAGATCATAGCGCCGGTGCCCACCCACGGTGTGCTCAGCCTGGACGCGCCCGGTCTCCTCCCAGCGCCGCAGTGTCGCGATCGACACGCCCAACGCTTTCGCAGCCGCGCCTATCCCAAGTAATCTCTCCATGCTATGGCGATTAACAAAGATTTGCTGATGATTCAAGGAAGCCACAGCTCACCATCCGCGGCATCAGACCATGCGCGTCACGACAGAGATGGTCGTCCCGTAACCCGATCCTGCGCAACCTCAATCAAGGCGTGGGCCTTGCACCAATTGCCGCGCTGTCGATTGCTGAAATCTGCTGCCGCCTCAAGCGGCGAACCGGAACGGGAGCGCTGGCACCCGCCGACGCACGAGTGCGCATCTGCAACATGCGCGCCCCGACTGCGCCACGGTTTCAGGCCCTATGTCAGGGGGAAGCGCAGCTTCCGGCCAGAACCGGCAATTCCGCGGGAGCCCTGAGCGGCAGGTCGCGGGGGTGCGGGATGTCGCCGGAACACGACGCATGCTTTCAGACCCAACCTCCCACGTGCCCGCCGGCTGCATCGGCAGGCTCGCTCAGAAAGGCCCCTTCAGACCCGAGGCCCGCAAGTCACAGGAAATGCGTTCCATGCTGGGCCAGGATCGAAGACCCCCCGCACTCTCGAGCCTGTCCGGTGAAGAAACCGGTCACCCGCGCCTTTCAGGTCAGATGCCACGGGTCAGATGTTGGGGCCTTCGATTTTCTCACTCAGCCTCCGGACCCGTTCCCGAACCTTCTCAAGATGCGGGTTGATGGCCAGTGCCTGGCGATAGGCCTCAAGCGCACGTTTCCCGTCGCCGAGGTCCTCCATGATCAGGGCCAGACCGGTCAGTGCAGCAAAATGGCGGGGCTCGCGGATCAGCACCTGCTCGATGTCGGCCATCGCCCGGCTGTAATCATTCTTCATGTAGGACAGCGTCGCGCGCCGATTGAAAGCCTCGGTATAGTCGGGGCGCAGCCGGATGACGGCGTCAAGCAGCTCCATGGCGACGGCGGTGTTCTGAGCGTCCGCGGCAACCTTGGCCCGCGACATCAGGAGCGCTGCGGTGTCACTCGGTGTCTGCAGCCAGAGCGCCCAGATCCGGGCCTCCACGCTCCTCGCGGTGGCGTCGTCAGGCGCAGCTTTCAATGCAGCGAAGAGAAAATCCAGATTTCGTGCCGAATCAACCTTCGGCAGTTGTTCAGGTGCCTGGGGCAGGATTTTCTCCTTGCCCGGCGCGTCATCCTGTGCCCACGCAGGAGCCCCCAATGCCGCTGCCGCCAGCAGCGCCACACACGCAATCCGTTTTGAAAGGAACCTCAGCACCATGGCAAGATCAGACCCCCCAGGTTTGCGGAGCCTAATCCAGACGCAGCCGATTGTGAATTGCCCGGTTCCCGAATTGCCCGCAGAACTTCCTGCGGCCCCTGCCGGGGCAGGCACGGCGCAGGCCTGGCGGTGAGGCTTGAGACCGCTTGATCCGGGAGGATCACAATCGCTGACCCCGGGGGGATCAGAATCGCTGACCCCGGGGGGATCAGAATCGCTGACCCCGGGGGGATCAGAATCGCTGACCCCGGGGGGATCAGAATCGCTGACCCCGGGGGGATCAGAATGGGCTTTGAGCCCGAGACAGCTGGATCAGCCCTGGCGGGCCTTGAAACGGCGCTGCACCTTGTTGATGACGTAAACCCGGCCCTTGCGACGGACCAGGCGATTGGCGCGGTGACGACTGCGCAGCGATTTCAGTGAATTACGGACCTTCATGGAGACAATCCTGAACCTTCGAAAGGCCGCATGCGGCACTCCCGTTTGGGCGGGCGAGTATTTCTGGAAACGACGCTTATCCCGCTGGCGGTCCACCCACCCCGGGTCGGGCGGTTCTTAGCCACAGCACGGCCTGATGTCAATCCGGCGCTGAGCCTCGCAGGAGCCTTCCAGGCGCCTCAAAGCCGCGCAGCCTTGTGCCGATCAGGCAGCCATGCCACGGATCTTTCCCGCCACGCCGCTGGTTTGCCAGCATTCAGGGCCCATCAGAATGCGCCTGCTGCCCCGTCCAGCCAACTGTCAGCCGTCATGAGCCTTGAATCCGTTCGCGCCTTTTTCCTCGAAAAGGCCCCCGAAATCGCCATCCTCGAAGCCGAGCTGAGTTCGGCGACCGTGGCACAGGCCGCCATCGCCTTCGACGTCGAACCTGGGCGGATTGCCAAAACTCTTTCGCTCCGTATCGGGACGCGTGTGGTCCTCCTGGTCACCAGCGGCACCTCGCGCATCGACAACAAAAAGGCAAAAGCCTGTTTCGGCGCCCGGCCGCGAATGCTCGCCACCGAGGAGGTCGCCGCCATCACCGGCCATGAACTCGGCGGCGTCTGCCCCTTCGGCCTCAAGACGCCACTGCCGATCTATTGTGATCTGTCCCTGCGGGCCTTCGACGAGGTCCTGCCCGCCGCGGGCTCACGCACCACCTCGGTACGCATCACGCCGGATCGCCTGGCCGAACTGGTCGGCGCCCAGTGGGTCGATGTCTGCGCGGCATCCGATCCTCCCGAATGATCCCTGATCGCTGAGGGAACACACCCCGGCCTGTCAGTTCCCCTGCGCACCCGAGGGCGCGTTCGAAATTGCGGTCTGGAACCTGGCGGGTCTGACTCAATTTCGTCACGAAGCAGCGCGATTCTTCACCATGATGTCGGGAATGCTCGAAATCTCAGGCCGGAGGCGGCGCTGTCGGTCGTTTCGGGCAAGGGACGGTGGGAGGAAACAATGCAGGCTGTGTATGGTGATCTCACCCGAGGCGGGCGATGTACTCCCCCGCGACACACAAGGCTTGTTCCCATGGTTCCAGGCAAACCGGCTCAACGCAAAGCGTCAAAAGCCGACGACAGCCCGCCGCGCTACTTCGTCTGGGTGCGCGGTCTGGTCGGGCCGGAGCCACAGAAATGGGCCGCGCTTGATTTCGGGGTCGATGACTGGAAACGTGAGCAGGTGCTGGCCTGTCGTGAGCTTCCTGAGCAGGAACGGCATCATTCGCTGGCAATGCTGGCACGGCTCTACCCCGCTCCGCCGTACAGCTGAAAAAGCCATTCAGAACTCGCCTGCGAGATCGTAGGCTTCCTGGATCTCAAACACGACTTCCGATGCTTCCCATACCGCACCGGCCTCGTCCGCCTGAAGACAGACCGTCCAGTTGTTGCCCCGCAGGGTGCGCGGCACACTGATGATGTCAAAACGGACGTCGCGACACAGCGGGTGGCGGGCGAGCGCCTCCTCGACACGGACCCGGATTTCATCGATCGTGGCCAGCATCTTGCCGTTGAGATAATCGAAATCCATCGCTGCCCCCTCTGTCCCGACCCAGACAGGACGTCTTGGCAGTGATGCGGTTAACGGCTGGTTACAGATCAGAGGCGGAAATGCGGTTTAATTCCACCCCTGGCGAGGGGAGCCGCACACCCGCCCGATGCAAATCAGTCCGCACGCCCCCCGAAAGCCCAAGAGCCCATTCCCCGGAGCCCGGAGATCCAGGCCCTTCCCAAGGTCCTGTGCCTATTGGCACAGCGCCCGGGTGACGTAGGTATCGGTACGGCAATCGTCCGGCTTGCGCTGCCGACCTGGAATAAAAACCTTGGGCGAGCACTTTTCCGTGGCGTCGGTATTCAGGCTGTTGCCTTCCTTGTGGCCTTTGCTCTGGCAGAGCTGGTTGGCAGCCAGTTTGCAGTCCGGCGCCCCCCCTGCCGAGACCGGGCAGGCCACCCGCCCTGTCTCCATTATTGCGGGCGTGGCCAGCCGCGACAGGCTCTCGCCCACCTCCCCGGTAGTGCCGGGCGGCGGCAGAAGGGACGGCAGCTTGTTGAACAGCTTGCCCACGTCGCCGAACAATCCCGGCTTTTCCTCTGGCGGCGGCGCCGACGGCGGGCTCCCCTGAGCCCCCTGGGGCGGCTGCCCCTGTGGTTGCGGCGGAGCGCTCACCTGCGCCCACACTGCCATGGTGCCAAACAGCGTCACCAGCGCAACGCCAACAAAGAGTCCTGCCACGGAGGTACCGGATCGAGCCATAATCACCTGTTCGGATTGCAAACCATCTGCATTTACTGCCCTTGGCACTATATATCCGCCAACCGGCTGGAGGACAACTCAAGGCGCCACCATCGGCCACCATCTCCAATGACCGGCAGTCTGCTACGCATCTGACCCCATTTCTGCCTCTCAATCACGACTTTTTCCCGGGCTTGGCGGGGCGACATCGTGACGTTTGCAGGGCGCCCCGCACGCATCCGCATGCCATTGAATTATCGGGCTCTTCCCATGAACGCCGGAGCCCTGGAACCGTGCGCCACCATACGCTCGCGACCATGCCTCGGGTTGGGGAGAAGGCGACGCCCGCATCTTGCTGCGCAGATTGGCGCCGGGTACCTGGCGAAATCATGTGGTTGTTCTTCGAGGGGTCGCTCGCCTGCGACCCAGTCGGCGCCGCACGCCCTGCCCTCCAGCATCTGAAGCCCGTGACCGGCCTATCCCGCTGACGTAACGGGCATACGGCTTGCCCGGTTTTCTCAATCCCCTGCTGGCCCTGCCGGCGGATTGCCGACGCCGACGAAGGCGCGGCCGGCACACCCTCGACGTCCTGTTGCTCCGCTCAGCAACGGCGATCCCGATGCCACCGCGCCAGCCTCCATCGGGCCATTACCCGTTACCGAACGCCGAACCCCGAAGCGGCAGGGCAGGAAGGGATCGGGCTTGCCAGCCCTCCCATCACCGAGAACCGAGGGCTCACGGATGCCGAGGATGAAGGCACTCCCGGAACCCATCTGTGGCCACCAGACCAGGACACCGATTGTCGGCGCCACCCGATACCCCATGCCCCGCTGCTCGATGAAGTCGGATGCCGTGGGGGGAGGGGCGAGCCACCCGCGTCCGCGCCCTCCCGCCGTTGCGCGATCCCCGGTCTGTGGTCTGTCCCTACCCCGCTTATGGATGAAGCACGATGCATTATTCATTCATGCGTTTTGCAGCAATTCGGATCCGCGACGATGGCGCGGATCCTGTCGATGTAGCGCTTGCCATTGCTCCACTTGAACCGCCCTGCGAACGCTTCATCCAGACAGTCCTGAAACCTGGCGTGGAAGTCGTCCAACTCGCGCAACAATTTTTCCCTGTCCGCCTGCTGAAAGGCTCTCCGTGCAGATGCAACCGACAGCGGAGACGGTTCTCCGTCGCCTGCCAAGACCTCCGCCAATTTCGGAAAATACTTCTCGTTGTTCTTCCTGATCGTCTCTTCGTCATACCACTGCCAGCGATCGGGATGCGTCACGATGCCACGAACCATGTCGAAGAATTCGGCAACGGTTTGCTCTCCGTAATCGCCCGGCACGAACTCATTCCCAAATTTTCGCCCCGGCACAGATGATCGCCCGCTCCTGCGATTATACCACCCCTCCCTGGGGGACGACAGCCAGCCCCGCTTCGTCAATGCCTGGAAGAAACTCCCGCCAGATCCGGGTATGGCGGTGCCCCCGGGACCCGGTTTCATCCAGGGGAGTCGGTGGGGAACTGTATCGAGATCAAGACAGTACTGGCGCCACGCCCGCTGCTGGCACAGCTGCACCGGATCGAGGACAGCCACGGCAGGGAAAGCGATCCCTCCCGATGCTGGGGGCCGCGTTCGCTTGATCTCGATCTCCTCACCCTGTGATGACCTTGAGGAGACGGATCTGACTCTGCCCCATCCCCGTCTGTTCGAGCACGCCTTTGTCCTGGTGCCGCTCGCCGACATCGCCCCCGACCGCGTCATCGCCGGCCGCCCGATCAAGGCGGCGCTTTCCGCAATGTCCCGACAGGACATTGAAATTCTGCCTGATCTCTGCGACTGACGGCCCTCCACAGCCATCTCAGATATTTCCACGGTCAGTCGTAGCGGGTGACCTTTGTGGTTCGAGCACTTCTGACGGCATTCGTGAATTCCTCCAACGCCAGCTTGTGAAAGGCTTCGCTGAATTGACCGATCCGGCTGGGTCAAAATAGTAGGATGACTCAAGAATGTCGTGGTTGTATTCGTCCAGTATGATCCACAGAGGCATGTCGTCGAGGCCAGCACGACGGCGTTCAATTTGCGGAATTTCGATCGCCAGACGTTCTGTATCAGGCGGAACCGAAGTGATCGGCAAAATGAACAGATTGGTGTCCCCACGCCGATCGACAATGGCGACGATCAAGGCTGACTGGCCTGGGTTTGCGACCCTCAGTTTCGCCTGCTTCGTCTTGCCAACTCCAAAGATAATCGTAGCGCCATGTCGCGCCTGATAGAGAGTTAGACATGGCCGTTGCCGTTTCCGTCGCCGCTGTTGCGCCTCATCTCCCTTTGGGCCTGCTCCAGCAGCGCAAGGTGCTCAGCTGGCGCTTCAGCCACAGTGTAACAACGGCGCGGATCTTTGGGAAATTTGCGTTCGAAGGTCTGGACGTCCATCAGAATGTAGCGGGTTTTGCCGTGACGGGTAATGGCGACCGCCTCACGGTCCGCCGCAGCAAGGACATCGCCGAGGTTTTGCTTCAGTTCAGTGGAGGCGAATGATTTCATTGAGATAGCTCCCTCAAGACAAAAGGTCTCAATTGGACAAAATGCCCAAATTAGACAAACCAGACAATAGTCCTTTTCGCTGGTACCCAGCAAGTCTCTCTTCGTCCGCTTCGCGCACTGTACGAAACGAGGCCGCAAACCGGTTGCCGATTGTGGCGTTTTGATGCCAAAGCCATTGGAACCTGACTCCGCATAGTCCTCGTTTCGCAAGTGGTCATCTGAATTTCCCTCACCTCGATCCTGTCCGTCATTCCGCGACGAATTTGAGAGACGGTCTGTGAAACGGAACTGCCGTGCGGACGGCTTTCTGCATTTCTGCACCCGATCGATGATCGATGGGACAACAGCTGTCACAGAGTTCCGTCCCGCGCACGACGCAGCGAGTACCGCCTGATCGCAGGCCGCTTTCACAAACCGCCGGGGAACGGGAACCACCCTGACTGACTGGCATCACCGAAAAATTGAAAATTGTCTATTGTCCGTCAGCGCTGAGGGCGGGGGTCCCCTCTGCCTTCCTGGCCCACAAGCCACACATCAGGAACACGGAAGCGGATCGCATCCAGGGAATTGCGCCCAACCGACTGCGCCGAGGCCCTGCTGATTGCTGATTCGGTAGATGCGCATCAGGTCTTGCCGATTCAGTCTCCCTGATGCGACAACGAGCCAACCTGGCGCGCTGGCCTTTTCGACGGTTACGAGAATGGCGCGATCGTGAGCGACCTCGCGCATACACTCTGGCATGGATTTCAGGGTCTGCGGCACCCTGTTTCTGCAACGCAGGCTCCCCGGTTGCCCCTTAAGGCCCAGTGTCCGGATCACACCGCGCTGGGCCGTTTCGGATCTATGACGGCAGGAATTTTCCCGTCATCCAGGAAATGGACGATACTTTCGAAGAAGCCCTTCCTGTCCATCTCGCTGCATTCGGCACTTGTGATCGGGATGACCTGCAGGAAACGGACGGTCTTGCCCTTGATCTTCAATCGCGCGAATTCGGCGTTCTCCTGGGCCGGCGGCAGCAGCAGGGCGTGGGAAAGCAGGCTCCCCTTCTCGAACGGTTTTCCATAGGGTGTCGAGGTGAGATTGGGGACGACATGGAGAGGCCCGAGCCAGACCTTCTGCTGCGCTGCGTATTCGGCAAGTGACGACAGCATGGCATAGGGCCAGAATCCAGCCTCTCCGGTCGCGCGTGGAATCGGCCAGTCTTCCGGGACCCGGGTGAGGAGTTCGACATGCAGGAATTCCTCCCGCTTCTTCTGGCTCTCTGGAACCGGCATTTCGAAGCCGCTCAGGCCCATTGTCACCAGGGTCTGAAACGACCGGTGGCGATTCGGCGGATAGATGTAGACGTGAACGCCGTCTCCGGTCGCAAACAGCGCGTGTTTCGACTTGCCGAAAAAGCGCTCCAGATGCCTGGCAATGGCCTTCTCATTCAGCGGCTCCATGGCAGTCTCCCGTAATCAATCGGCATTGCCGGTCTTTCCGCCATCGGCTCGACCGCAGCTGTGCTGCCGGATGTCCCTTATCCCATGGAAACGAAAATTTGAAAGCGCCGTGCCCGGCGGCGGCGTTCACATCTGTCGGGCCTGGCATACCCCCCCGGCGAATATCGGGTGCGGCAGTGAGGAGGCTCTGGCGCGAAGAAACCGCACGCTCCACATCATCGCGGCCACCGCGCAATTTGAGACCCTCGCAAAGGCCCTCGAGATTGAATCGCACACGCGGCCAACGGCGTCCCTCGAGGGGGTGATGTGCACCCCGCCCCTCCTGGCCTCGCCGGCTGTGAATTGCAGCCAGGGCCAGCCAAGGACAGGCAGCCAGGGACCGTCTGTGCCCCTCATCCTTGCGGGCCCAATGCCGATCGGGGCCGACTTGCCGACCTCAATTCATGCTCCCCGCGCACCCGCGCAGGGGCCCCCTTTGAGACATTGAGAAGCCGGCGTCGCGCCAGAACAAAGAGGCGCGGGGCCTGATCGCAGCTAAACCAGTTTGACCGCGACGATGAAGCCCAGCACCAGCACAATAAGCCCGATCGTCACCCAGAGGCCGAGATGGCGTTCGATCCGCACCCGGATCCAGTCACCATAGCGATTGAGCAGAATGGCCGAAATAAAGAACCGCCCACCACGGGCCACGATCGAGCACAGGATGAACAGCCAGAAGTTATAGGCGGCAAAACCCGAGGTGATGGTGACGAGCTTATAGGGGATCGGGGTCAGACCCTTGACCAGGATGATGACCGCACCCCATTCGGCATAGGACTGGCGAAACGCCTCGACCTTGCCGCCCAGCCCGTAGATCTGGATCAGCCACTGCCCGACCGAGTCATAGAGCAGTGCGCCGATGGCATAACCGAGGATACCGCCCAGCACCGAGGTCAGCGTGCACACCGTGGCATAGAGCCAGGCCCGTTGCGGCCGTGCCAGCGACATCGGAATCAGCATGACGTCCGGAGGCACCGGAAAAAAGGAGCTTTCGGCAAAGGATACCGCTCCCATGATCCAGAGGGCATAAGGTTTATGGGCGGCGTCGATGCACCAGTCGTAAATCCGTTTCAGCATGGGGGCGGATGAAGCATCACAGCGCCGATTTGTCCATGGTGACGTCGCCCCATGATGAATGGCCAAACCCCATGATCAAGCCCCATGATCGATGATGAAACGGCCGGAAGCGCCAGGAGTACTGCGAACCCGGACCGAAAAGCGCCTGGTCTGCCGGAAAGGCCGATTCCCGGCGCAGTCGACGGAGCCGACAGAAGTGACCGGCGCTTCCACCAGGCGGTTCCCGAAAGACCGCCTGGCTGAGACCTGGATTCTCAAGCGGACGGAACAGATGGCGCACGTCGTGGCGCTTTCACCTGTGGGACCTGTCCCGTTCTGCGCGCCTCCCAATCGGATCTGTGAGATCCCTCGGACACTCCGATCCCGGATCTTCTCCGCCTCTCTGTGACCGCTCCTTGAGGCCGACGCTGCAGCTTTTCGGGATTCCAGAAATTCCGCCACAGCGGGTCTATCGTTTCAGGGAACTCTCGCGCTCCAGCCCAAGCGCATCGAGAAATTCGTCAACATCGAATCCGAGCTTTTCCGCCTGCTCGAAATAGGCTTCGGCTGCCATCCGATCCCGCGTCATACCCTCGCCGCGCAGGGCCATGGCCCCGAGCGTGGCAGCGGCGCGACCATTGCCGAGGTCGGCGGCACGCTTGTACCATTTTACCGATTCCGCCAGGTCCTTTGGAATGCCCTCAACCTGCCCGGTCGCATAAGCGGCCCCGAAATTGTAACAGGCGCGCGGCTGATCGCGTTTCGCCGCTTCCTTGAGATAATAGAGCGCCTTGCCCCGATCACCGAGGCCGGTCATGGCATAGACATAGAGTTCAAAAAACGCATCGCCATTGCCGCGTTCGGCAGCTTCCAGATGCAGCCGCAGGCTTTCGGGAAGATCCCTGGGGCGGCCACGGCCGTTATAGGCCATGAGGCCGAGGAGATAGCGCACGGCGCCCTCGGGGTCGTCGCCCTTGAGAGCCTTCTGCGCATAGACATAGGCCTCATCATCGCGCCTGAAAGTCCAGAAGAGATTATAGGCGACGAGATAGGCGCCATAGTCCGAGCCGAGTTCGGCGGCTCGCTTATAGGCATCCAGCGCCGCCTCGCGATCCTCGGCAACGCCCCAGCCGTTCCAGAGACAGCGGCCATAGTCGACCCAGGCATTGGCATGTCCGCCGTTGGCCGCTTCATGCATCGCCCGCGCCAGCAGTTCACGTCGCGAGTTCGGCTCGGTGCCCTTTTCGATCGCCTTGAACAGGGCGACGGCGGCCGCATAGAGGTCCGCATCGCGCCGCACGGAGCGCGTGTCGGTGAGAAGTTTTTCCACGCTCTGCACGACCGGGCTCGCGTCCTGCGCCAGAACCGGGCTCAAGGAAGGGGCAAGTGAGACCAGGCTGAGCGCAACGCCTGCACAAAGCCCGATGGCAACAGATCTGAACCCGAAAGAAATGGCAGCCTCCCAAAATTGCGGATTCCCGTCCATCCGGGCATCCGGTCACAATCTGGTTTTTGATTGCAGAATTGCGGCATTGCAGGGGCAATCTTGTCCGATTGTTGCCACGCCTTCGTTGCCCCTCGCGCCCCTCTACGCTTCGGCCAGATTCCTGACCGCAACAGCCCCTTGGGAAGGGAGCCCTGGGGAGGGAGCCCTGGGGAGGGAGCCTTGGGGCCCTTGGGGCCATCAGGGAAGGCCGATCGGGACGAGAGTTCACCCAATCTCACTCCGGCGCCTGCCTCAGGGAGCCTCCGGACCTCGCAGCCTCACCCGGCTTTCACCCACAAGCGGCCATGTTCATCATCAGAGCGCGGGGCATGGACCAGCTGATGCCCATCCCCCGACCGCAACCCCGCATTTCCGCTCTTGAGGCGCAGAACCGCAACGCGTCCGGCAGTTGGCGATCCGGCTTTGCACATCCCCTGGGCGACGGCAAAGCCCGCGACCGCGCTCATCGCCTGACATTGCGTGCCCCGAAAGCGAAGCGGCGGAATTTCAGATCAATCACCGCTCCCTGGCGTCAGGAAATTAGGGATATCGCCCCAAATCGAGGCAGAACAACTGCCCGCCGCAGCGCAGGCTTGCTACTCTTGCCTGCAAAGTGCCACCCGAGATCGTCTGTGAGCCCCGTCATGCCCATCCTGCGCCTCTATTCCCGCGTCCTCGCCCTGCTTGGCAAAGAACGGCGCCTGGGCTGGCTGCTCGCCACCGCCAACCTCCTGCTGGCCGGAGCGCTGTTTGCCGAACCGGTGCTGTTTGGCCGCATCGTTGACGTCCTCTCCGGCAAGGCCGGTGCCGGCTCGGCCTCGGCGTGGCCCTATCTCGCCGCCTGGGTCGCCTTCGGCCTCTTCACCATCATCTGCGGCGTCCTGGTGTCGCTCCATGCCGACCGGCTTTCCCACCGCCAGCGTCAGACCATCCTGACCAGCTATTTCGAACATATCCTGCAGCTGCCTCTGACCTTCCATTCCGGCACCCATTCCGGGCGCCTGATGAAAGTGATGCTCAACGGCACCGACGCGCTGTGGCGCCTGTGGCTCGGGTTCTTCCGCGAGCACTTCGCCGCCATCCTTTCGGTCGTGGTGCTGCTGCCGCTGTCGCTCTATCTCAACTGGCGACTTGCCATCCTGCTCTTCGTGCTCTGCGTCCTGTTCACGATCCTGACCACCTTCGTGGTGCGCAAGACCTATGGCATGCAGATGGCCGTCGAGGAGCATTACAGCGACCTCTCGGCACGGGCCTCCGACGCACTGGGCAATGTCGCCCTGGTGCAGAGCTATGTGCGCATTGCCGCCGAGGTGCAGGGGCTGCGCTCGGTCGCCGACCAGCTCCTCGCCGCGCAGATGCCGGTACTGTCGTGGTGGGCGCTGGTCACCGTGATCACCCGGGCCTCGACCACCATCACCGTGCTCGCCATCTTCACCCTCGGCATCGCACTCCATGCCCAGGGCCTGACCACGGTCGGTGAGATCGTGATGCTCGTCAGCTTCGCCACGCTTCTGATCCAGAAGCTGGAACAGGTGGTCAGCTTCATCAACAACGTGTTCATGGAGGCGCCACGGCTGCGCGAATTCTTCAATGTGCTCGATACCGTACCGGCAGTGCGCGACCGCCCCGACGCCATCGAGGTCGGGCGACTCTCGGGCCTGGTCGAATTCAAGGACGTGTCTTTTTCCTATGACGGCAAGCGCTCAGCGCTGGCCGACGTGTCCTTCACCGCCCTTCCCGGCCAGACCATCGCCCTGGTGGGCCCCACCGGTGCCGGCAAATCCACCGCCATCGCACTGCTGCACCGGGCTTTCGATCCCCAGTCCGGCTTCATCATGATCGACGGCATGGATGTCCGCGGCATCTCGCTGGCGTCGCTGCGCCGCAATATCGGCGTCGTGTTCCAGGAAGCGCTGCTGTTCAACCGCTCGATCGCAGAAAATCTGCGGGTCGGCAAACCGGACGCCACCCAGGACGAACTGCTGCTCGCCGCTGAGCGCGCCCAGGCCCTGCCCTTCATCGAGCGCAGTGGCGGCTTCGACGCCAGTGCCGGCGAACGCGGACGGATGCTGTCGGGGGGCGAGCGCCAGCGCCTGTCGATCGCCCGCGCTCTGCTCAAGGACCCGCCGATTCTGATCCTCGACGAGGCCACCAGCGCGCTCGACGCGGTGACCGAGGCCAAGGTCAGTGCAGCCCTTGATGAGGTGATGAAGGGGCGCACCACCTTCGTCATTGCCCACCGCCTCTCCACCATCCGCAACGCCACACGGATTCTGGTTTTTGACTATGGCCGCGTCATCGAAAGCGGAACTTTCGATGAACTCGTGGCCAATGGCGGCCATTTCGCCGCGCTGGCCAAGGCCCAGTTCATGACCCAGGATAAGGCCGCCACCACCGCGCCGGCGGCGCCCGATCCCGCCCTGTAACAGGAGAGCGGGTGGCCCCTGTCGAAATTCGGCCGCCTTTGTGGCCGAATATGGAGGTCTGTTCACTTTTGATCTGTTGATCCCCGCCTTAAGTAATACCTGGAAGGGTGCAGGGCGTTGGGGCGGCTTTTGTGCGCAGACCCTCGCTCGCGACAGCTTCCGGATCTGCTAGAAGACGTCATTCAACCCGGAAAAGATCTGCGAATCACAACCGGCTCCAAGGACAGGAATCGATGGTGTACTGCTTTTGCCGCCCGCTTGGCCGGTTCCTGCCTGGCCTGTTGCTCGTCACTGCCACCCTCTTCGCCCTGCCCCACAAGGCCGCCGCCGAGGCGCTGCTCCTGATCGAGGCCGACAGCGGCAAGGTTCTGCAGGCCGAGAACGCCACCGTACCCTGGCATCCCGCCTCGGTTACCAAGATCATGACCGCCTATGTGACCCTGAATGCGGTCAAGAAAGGCCGGGTGACGCTCGACTCGCTGCTTACGGTATCGGCGCTGGCCTATGCCCAGTCGCCATCGAAGATGGGTTTCCGTCCCGGCACCAGGGTCACAATCGATAACGCCCTCAAGATGATGATGGTGAAATCGGCCAATGACATGGCGGTCGCGCTCGCCGAAGGGGTCGGCGGCTCGGTCGACAACTTCGCCACCATGATGAACCAGACCGCCCAGAGCCTCGGGATGACGCAGACCCATTATGTCAATCCCAACGGCCTGCCGGCCGACGAGCAGATCACATCGGCGCGCGATCTCGCCATCCTGTCGCGCGCCTTCATCCGCGACCTCCCAGAATATGAATATTTCGTCCATATCCCGGCGATCCGCTTCGGTGGCCACATCACCCCGAATTTCAACACCCTGATCGGGCGTTATGCCGGCGCCGACGGCTTCAAGACCGGTTTCATCTGCGCCTCAGGGTATAATCTCGTGGCTTCCGCAACCCGCAACGGCAGGCGGCTGATTGCGGTGGTGCTGGGGGCGCCGTCATCCACCGGGCGCGCCGTCAAGGCGATGCAGCTGCTCGACCGCGGCTTCTCGCCGGATTTCACCAGCTGGCTGCAGGCCTCTCCCGGCACCGTCGACCAGCTCGCTCCCACCGAGAGCGCACCGCCCGACCTCCATGACCAGATGTGCAGCGGCCGCCACAACCACGCCCAAAGCGACGATCCCCTGGTCAGTGCCGATGCCTCTGACGGCCAGAGCCCGGCCACGTCCCTCCTCACCCCGCCGCAGATGATCAAGGCTTCCGACCTCCTGGCAGCTCCCCCCCAGGGAGCCGAGCCCCTGCTGGTCTATACCGGCCCGACCCGCACCGGTGAGGCCCTGGTTGCCGCCGAAGCCGCTGATGCCGCCTGGCAGTCGCGTTCGCACCGCCATGGCCGGAAATCGCGCGCCGCACTGCGAAGAGGCGGGAAAGCTCACAACGCGGGGAAAGCCCACGCCGCCACAGGCAAACCGGAGGCGGGCAGCAAAAAGCCTGCAGCGGCAAAACAGAACGCCCACAAACCCGCGGCCAGATCCGCCGCCGCGCACTGAACCGGGCTTTCGCAGATCGGCCTGTCCCGGCGCACATGACGCAAACCGCGCGGGGCGAGAGGAATTTATTGCAGCGCGCAAGCCGCAGGCTTTCAGACATTGATCCCATGATTCACGATCATGTGTCTCAAAGCTTGTGTCAGGGCTCAAGCCCGCTTGCTTCTCACCTCCCGCCGGCTCCATACTCGCTTTGAGGACTGCGTTCAGTGGTTCCGCGCGCGGAAATCTGCGCCTGCCACGCAAAAGCGCATGCCGATTGAGGCGCTTTTCGCGGGGAGCGGCGAATCCCGCCGCACATTGGACGCCAGCCAGTCCCGAAAACGTGGGTCGTCCACGGTCGGGAGCGATGGGGAGAGTTCCAATGGAACGCATCTGGCTCGAAGAATACCCTCCCGGCGTGCCTGCCGAGATTGATCCCGGCACCTATACATCCCTGGTCGAGCTGCTCGAGGAATGCTTCAAACGCTTTGCCGGGCGCACCGCCTTCATCTGCATGGGCCGTTTTTTCAGCTACCACGACATCGACCGCGACTCGATCGCGCTTGCCGCCTGGCTGCAGGGCTGCGGCCTGCAGCGCGGATCACGCATCGCCCTGATGATGCCGAACCTGCCGCAATATGCGATTGCCATCGCCGCGGTGCTGCGCGCCGGCTATGTCGTGGTCAACGTCAATCCCCTCTATACGGCGAGCGAACTGCAGCATCAGCTCCGCGACTGCGGCGCCGAAGCCATCCTCGTGCTGGAGAATTTCGCCGCCACCGTGGCCGCAGTGATCGACACCACGCCTCTGAAACACGTCATCGTCACCCGGATTGGCGATCTTCTCGGCCTCAAGGGTCCCCTGATCAATCTCGCGGTCCGTTACCTCAAAAAAATGGTGCCGGACTATTCGCTGCCCAAAGCCGTGCCCTTCACCCGAGCGCTGGCAAAGGGCCGCGCCATGACATTCACGCGGCCCGAACTAACCCTCGAGGATCTCGCTTTGCTGCAATATACCGGCGGCACCACCGGCACCTCCAAGGGCGCCATGCTGCTTCACCGCAACATTGTCGCCAACGTCCTGCAAAACGACGTCTGGCTGCTCCCGGCGCTGGCCGCCCACCCGGCGGACGAGCAGCTGTTCGGGGTCTGTGCGCTGCCACTCTATCACATCTTCGGCCTCACGGTGTGCTATCTGATGACGCTGCGCGCCGGCGGCTGCAGCCTGCTTATTCCCAACCCACGCGACATCCCCGCCACCATCCGCGAACTGCGCAAATATAAGGTCAACAGCTTCCCGGCGGTGAACACGCTCTACAACGCCCTGATGCACCATCCCGACTTCAAAAAGATCGACTTTTCCAACCTCAAAGCCTCGATCGGCGGCGGCATGGCGGTGCAGAGGGCGGTGGCCGAGCAATGGAAACAGATGACCGGCAGCGCCATCACCGAAGGCTACGGTCTGTCGGAGACGTCTCCGGTTCTGACCTGCAACAAAATCACCGATACCCGTTTCAACGGCACCATCGGCCTTCCTTTGCCCTCGACCGAGATCTCGATCCGTGACGACCACAACCAGGAACTCGGCACCGGCCGGGCCGGCGAAATCTGCGCCCGCGGGCCGCAGGTCATGGCCGGCTACTGGAACCGGCCCGAGGAAACCTCCTGGGCGATGACTGCGGACGGATTTTTCCGCACCGGCGACGTCGGCGTCATGGACGACCGGGGCTTTACCCGGATCGTCGACCGCAAGAAGGACATGATCCTGGTCTCCGGCTTCAACGTCTATCCCAACGAGGTCGAGGATGTGCTGGCAGGCCATCCCGGGATACGCGAATGCGCCGTGATCGGCGTCCCCGATGACTCGACCGGCGAAGCCGTGAAGGCCTTTGTCGTCCTCAAAGACCCCAACCTCACCGAAAAAGACATCAGGCAGATCTGTCGCGCCCAGCTCACCGGCTACAAGGTCCCCAAACTGATCGAATTCCGCGACGAGCTGCCGAAAACCCCGGTCGGCAAGATTCTGCGGCGGGAGCTGCGCGACAGCTGAGGGCAAGGGCATGGCCCACCCTCTGGCAAGCCTGCGGGTGACTAGCGTTGTCATCAGCGGGGGGTGGCGATCTCAGAATGTGGCGGCACAGCGAAGTGAGGCGGATCGACTGACGGAACGGCAATGCCGCTTTCCAGCCCGCACCACGAAGCAAAGACCTCAACCGAAGATCGCCCGGTGCCGACACGCCAGATGAAAATGCCTCACCCTGCCTTCGGCACCATGGCGGCTCCTTCCCGCGCCAGCTGGTCGGCACGCTCGTTGCCGGCATTGCCGGCATGGCCCTTGACCCAGTGCCAGATCACCTGGTGTCTGGTCACGACCGCGTCGAGCCGCTGCCACAGATCGACATTCTTGACCGGTTCCTTGTTCGCAGTGCGCCAGCCGTTCCGCTTCCAGCCCTTGATCCAGCCGGTGATGCCCTGGCGCAAATACTGGCTGTCGGTGTGGACATCGACCTGACAGGGCCGCTTGAGGGCTTCCAGGGCTGCGATCGCCGCCATCAACTCCATGCGGTTATTGGTGGTGAAAGCCTCCCCACCTTTCATTTCGCGGGTGCGCGCACCGTATTGCAGGATGGCACCCCATCCCCCGGGTCCAGGATTGCCCGAACAGGCCCCGTCGGTATGGATGATCACGCGGTTTTCGGAATCCACCTTGGGCAAAACGCCTCCCCCCCCCGAAGTCAGCTGCCACCAGATCAGCCGCTCAGGCCATAATCGCGCGGTCCGGTGGCGCTTTGATGGAAGCGCAGCTTGCGGACATATTCCAGCGGGTCCTTCGGTCGCACCATGGCCCCGCGCGGCACATCGAGCCAGTCCACCAGCCGCGTCAGCAGGAAGCGCAGCGCCGCACCCCGCGCCAGCACCACAAAGGCGTCCCTCTCGGCGGGTGCCAATTCCCGCACCCTGCCATAGCTGTTGAGCAGCGCCCGCGCCTTGGTCACATTGAAGGCATGATCCGGTTCAAAGCACCAGGCATTGACGCAGATCGCCACGTCATAGGCCAGAATATCGTTGCAGGAGAACGGGAAGTCGATCAGGCCCGAGACGTCATTGTCGAGAAACAGCACATTGTCGGGAAACAGATCGGCGTGGATGACACCGACCGGCAGATCGGTCGGCCACCGCGCTTCGAGATAATCAAGTTCCCCGGCGATCAGGGTGCGAAGTCCGCCTGCGACGCTGTCGGCACGCGAAGCCGCGGTTTCGAACAGCGGCCGCCAGCCGCCGACCGACAGGCGGTTGTCCCGCCGCATCGGAAAATCAAGTCCGGCCACATGCATGCGTGCCAGCGCCCGACCGACACCGGCGCAATGCTCCAGCGTTGGACGTCGCGGCCACATGCCTTCGACGAAATTGATGATCGCCGCCGGTCGCCCGGCCAGCTCACTGAACATGCTGCCATCGTGCGCCCGTTGCGGCTGCGGACAGCTCACCCCGCGCTGACCCAGGAATTCCATCAGCGACAGGAAATAGGGCAGATCAGCTTCCGCCACGCGCTTTTCGTAAAGCGTCAGGATGAAAGAGCCGGCATCGGTGTGCAGGAAAAAATTTGAATTCTCCACGCCCTCGGCGATGCCCTTGTAGGACAACAGCGTACCGATGTCGTAGCGTTTGAGGAATTCCGCCAGTTCTTCGGCGGCAACGTCAGTATAGACCGCCATGGAGCGCTAACCCATGGCAGTTTCCGGGCGCAACGCACGCGGCACCGGAAAAAACTCATGCTCCTCGGCCGCCGACACCGTCTCGACATGCAGTGTGTAGCGTTCGGCAAAAGCGTCCATGATCTCCTCGACGATGACCTCGGGGGCAGAGGCGCCCGCGGTGATGCCGAGGCTGGTCAGGTTGCCGAATCGCGTCCAGTCGATATCGGACGCACGCTGCGTCAGGACCGCGATCGGGCAGCCCTCGCGTTCGGCGACCTCGCGCAGACGCTGCGAATTCGACGAGTTCGGTGCGCCGACCACGATCAGGGCATCCACCGCCGAGGCCACTTTCTTCACCGCCAGCTGGCGGTTGGTGGTGGCGTAACAGATGTCCTCCTTATGCGGCCCGTTGATATTGGGAAAGCGCTGGCGCAGCAGACCCACGATCTCGGCGGTATCGCCGATCGACAGTGTGGTCTGGGTGACGAAAGCCAGATTGTTGGGGTCGCCCGGCATGAAGGTCTTGGCGTCTTCGGCGGTCTCGATCAGGGTCACCGAACCGGGCGGCAGCTGACCGAGCGTGCCCACCACTTCCGGGTGATGGGAATGACCGATCAGGAGGATCTCGCGGCCGCGCTTGAAATGGATCGCGGCCTCGCGGTGCACCTTGGTCACCAGCGGACAGGTGGCATCCACTGAAAAGAGATTGCGCGCCAGAGCCTCGGCGGGAACCGATTTCGGCACACCATGGGCCGAGAACACCACCGGCACCGTGGTTCTGTCCGGGATTTCCGCCAGTTCCTCGACGAAGATGGCGCCCTTTTTCTTCAGGCTGTCGACAACATATTTGTTATGGACGATCTCGTGGCGGACATAGACCGGCGCCCCGTAAAGCGTCAGCGCCCGTTCCACGGTATCAATGGCCCGCACCACCCCGGCACAGAAGCCCCGTGGCGAGCACAGGACAATTTTCAGGTCAGGTTTTGCTGGCATGAAACGACCTCTGGCACCGATGGAACACGCCGCCGCGGACAGCGGGCCATCGATTGTCGGGGAAGGACTTGTCGGGGAAGGACTTGGGGCGGGTTTCCAGTCCTGTCAAGCGGGAAAGAATTCCGATCCAACCAGATCCCGCCAGATCCCCTTGCCATCCCCGCCGATCCGCAAGGGTAGGACCCACGACCAGACTTTTTTCTGCTGCAGAGCGGCTCACCTGCCCCGCCAACGTGCCCGCAATCCCGCCGGCATCGCCTCCTGGGAGTGCCCCCGGCCCCCCTTGGTCGGGTTCCCAAACCTGCGGTGACTGCTTTGAAAAACCAGACATTTTTCCTGTTGTCGGGGCCTGGCAAAGCTTGCGTGACGCCCCCATGACAGCTTATATACCCCTCTTCCCGTTATTGCTGATGCCCCGGTTTCGCCTCAACAGAGGTGGGCGAAGCGCAAAGGAGATTTGCCCGTGAGCAACGCACCCCTGATGCCCAAGGCCACCGCCGTCTGGCTGCTCGACAATACCGCGCTCACCTTCGATCAGGTCGCCGATTTCACCAAGATGCACCCTCTCGAAATCCAGGCCATCGCCGATGGCGACGCCGCCCAGGGGATCAAGGGCATGGATCCGATCTCCAACGGCCAGCTGACCCGCGAAGAGATCGAAAAGGGCGAAAAGGACGCCGATTACCGCCTCCACCTCCAGGAAAGCAAAGTCGTGCTGCCGCCGCAGCCCAAACGCAAGGGACCGCGCTATACCCCGGTGTCGCGCCGCCATGAGCGGCCCAGCGCCATCCTCTGGCTGTTGCGCAACCACCCCGAGCTGAAAGACGCCCAGATCATGCGCCTGGTTGGCACCACCAAGACCACGATCGCCAGCGTGCGCGACCGCACCCATTGGAACACGGCGGCGCTGACCCCGATTGATCCGGTGACGCTTGGCCTGTGCTCACAGATCGAACTCGATTTCGAGGTCCAGCGCGCCGCCAAGGAAATGCCAGCGGATGCGACCTATGGCGGGGCCACCCTGTTGCCGGCCTCCGAGACCACCAAAAAGGAGAGCGAATACGAGTCCTCCGACTCGACCGGCGACTTCGACGTCGACGCGGTCTTCGCCAAGCTCAAGACTCTTGGCGGCAAGAAACCGGAAACCGAAGAAGAAGAGCCGTGATCGGCCAAGGCTTCCCGTGCGCTCCTCTGACATCAGGGGCGCGCGCGTAAGGCGCGCGCCCCTGCGCCAAAGCGCGGGAAAGACCATCCCCGTCCCGGCCCAACCCGGTTCCCGGTTCATTGTCTCCCCGATCGAGGCCCCAGCCGAGGTTCATGATGCAGATGATCCGTGGCAAATCGGCGACCACCCCAGTTGGACAGGCAATTTCTTGCTGGATGCTGGATCTCGAGCCGATTGCGAGGGGCTCCTTCCCCAACCTGGGCAGTTACGTTTCCTCAAAGAATATTTCCGGCCTCGCCATTCCAGCGCCTGACGCCAGACCGCAGTCACGCCGCCTGATCCCGATCAGGATCTGCCAACCACCCCCCAATCCCCCTGAACCTGGCGTGTGAGCCCGCGCACCGACGCCGTCGACACGTGCGCAGAGCGCAAACCCTTCCCAGCTCGCGCCAAGGGCACCAGGCGACAGGCATCGCGTGAACCTCCGCACGGCACCGTTCCACCCCGCGCCCCTCCTTTCCGACGGCCTCCCTTCACGAAAAGCCGCTGACAGCTGGACCTCTTTTGCCCCGCCATCAGGATCGAGACGGGTGGCAAAGGAATCAGGGTGCCAGAGGAATCGCAACTTCAAGCTTTGTCCGGAAAGAAAGTCCTCATCGCCGTTGAACGACTTCGAACCTCCCGGTGTCAACGACGCCAGGAGCGCAATGCAACGAGCAGTTACCGGCTGACACATAAACGGCCGAACTGCGAACCGCTGAACCGGCAGCCCTCAATGCCGCCCGAGCAGTGTCAATCCACGGCGACGATCGCGCTGACGCGTGCGCAGGTCCCCTCCGGCCTTTCCCTGGTGCCTCGTGACATTGTGGCGCCAGTTTGGTTTAACGCATGCCGCGCGCAAGGCTTTCGTGTCAGCGCACACCGCCTTCGCGTCCTGTTCTGACACCCTGCCGCATGAAGCCACGACCGGCCGGCACAAGTGCCCGAACCTGGCTCGGTGACTGAAGCGATTTTCCCTTCCCGGCAGGTCGCTTCAACCACAGAGCCGCTCCAGATCTCCCACCCCTCACGCTTTCCTGTCGGCGCATTTCCGCCATGAAGTCTGTGGTCTGTGAAGCGGTGCGCCCCTCGCGATTCTCCCACATCGCGACTCCAAAGCGGCTTCAGCTTTCTGGTCCGGTTCGAACAAAAAAAAACATAACTGACAGGCCGCAGGCCGCATGAGGTTTTCTCATACATCTCACCGACGTGGCCAATGCCGCCTCCCTTTCGAAGCATCAGGGAATCAAAGCAGCAGACCTCCGACTTTACGCATCTTTCAGGTCCATTTTCGCAAACTCGCAGACTATCCTGATTCCGGTCTGATTCCACCTCTTGCGCCAAACCACTCCGCAGCAGTCCGGAGCTTCTGCATCACCACGGCCGTTCACACGTCCCGTGGCCGACCTCGGATCCGCGATATGCGCACTCGCGTTTTCTCCCGAATTCGCCCTATCCTCCGTTGACAGGAAACCTGTGAAAACGGCGAGCGTTCTGATTCCTGGTCTGTGCGCAACCACCCGAGCCCAGAGCCCCGCTGCCTGACATCGCGCTTGGCGCACCTGCGGGCTGGATTTCCGCGATCGTCAGCGCTCCGGCGTGAGTTCGCTTCGCGCCGCGTTCGAAATCGCCTGCGAATTCTCTGCCCGGAACTGTGCAACTGGCTACTTGCGACCATTTCCACCCCGAATCCGTTCCCACACCCGAAATCACTGTGGCGAAAGCCGCACGGCCGTGCCTCTTTGGCCACGCAAAACAGGAACAGAAGCATCTGTCCTCACCCGGCGCGCATCAGACTATCAACGGCGGCAGCTGTCGCGGCAGCAGCGCCGCAATGCAGCCCCGGTGGGGAAACATGGTTTCGCTGATTTCCGCTGATTTTCGGGTGCTGTGACGTCCCGAATGAGCCTGTCCTGATTCGGATCTTCCGCAAAAGCGCCAGCCAGATGTGGCGGCATCTGATGCGCGCATGTCACAGATCGCACGAGCACCGGTAGCCGTAGATGCCCGTAAGGCCCGGAGCATTTCTGTGAGTTGGTTGCCAGTGCAGGCGGCTTGTCTGTCCACGCCAGGCATCGGGGCCCCGCAATCCGGGAGCCCTCCGAAACGGTCAGGCCCATCCCGCACACAGAGGCGGAAAGCCGTCTTTGTCCCCGCCGAATGAGGGACAGGGGCCTTAACTACGCAACGCGCAAATCCATGCGCGCCCCAATCGGGATAGGGGGGTCTCTCGCGAGACCACCCCTCCCACACCACCGGACATACGGGTCCGTATCCGGCGGTTCGACAGATCATGCAGGTCGCGGGGCCGCGACTGAGGCTAAGCCGATC
>Ga0123357_10000385_pt1 | contig 41899 bp, 49 predicted proteins | sample TergutEmb28metaG_FD_89873 | JGI IMG/M metagenome (GOLD analysis project Ga0123357, IMG submission 89873) | Embiratermes neotenicus P4 segment gut microbial communities from Petit-Saut dam, French Guiana - Emb289 P4 | ecosystem: Host-associated > Arthropoda: Insects > Digestive system > Gut ...
AACCCCCGGTTGAGCCATCTTGGTAAACTCAAAATACGAGTAAAAATGGTAAAGTAGGGGGGGGGGGGGTCTGGGTAATTTGGCGGGACAAAGTCGGCACAATCCCCCGCGATTCATCGCGGCGAGAAAGGAAAGCCCAGGAAATGTTCCGCCCTTGTTTCATACCGTCACCTTTACCGGCGAGCGTTTTTGCGTACACCGCTACGCTACAGCGCACCGCCAAGCTGAATATACCTCAAGTCTTCCAAAAAGCAAATAAAATTTTCGGATTGCCCGCAAAGGCAAATCCTCGAAGCCCCTTTTTTTTCTGCCGCCAAGTCGTTAAGTTGTTCCTCCGTGAACCGGAGTTTTCAACGAATCTTATACATATCAGGAACTATTCAACATGAAATTTAATTATGGCGAATGGCAGATGCGTAAGGGCTTCCAAGCTCATCATTGCGAGCAGATCAGGGACGTGAGGGTTTCGGAGGATAAGACCCGCGTTTATCTTTATGCCGTGGCTTACAGGGATGACAAACGCGGCATGGGCGGGCCGATCCAGGAGATTTACGTCTCCTCGCCCATGAAGGATATTATCCGCATACAATCGTATCATTTCAGAGGCGACCAGAAGAAGTACCCGGCTTTTGATATCCAGGACGAAAAGCACCCCTTGTCTTTTTCGGACAAGGACGGCGAAATCGTTATTTCGTCCGGCAGCACGTCGCTTGTCATCACCAAAAAACCATGCACGCTGACCTTTTATTTCAACGGCAAAAAGATAACCTCGGTGGGCAACCGCTTCGGCAGTCCGCTGCTGAGTTATATCGAAACGCCGGAAGGCCCGTTCATGCGGGTGCAACTCGAAACCGCGATCGGAGAAAAAGTCTACGGCCTGGGCGAACGCTTCACACCCTTCGTCAAAAACGGACAGTCCGTGGACATCTGGAACGAAGACGGCGGCACATCGAGCGATATCTCTTACAAAAATATCCCGTTCTATGTCACCAGCAACGGTTACGGCGTCTTCGTCAACGACACAGGCCCGGTTTCGTTCGAGGTCTGCTCCGAGTCCGTGATGCGGGTTCAGTTCAGCGTGCCCGGCGAGAAAATGGATTTCATGGTCATCGGCGCGGACGGAGTCAAGGAGACCCTTTCCAAATACACGCGATTGACCGGCACACCCGCGCTACCGCCCGCCTGGACATTCGGATTGTGGCTGTCGTCTTGCTTCACCACATCCTACGATGAGAAAACCATCACCGGCTTTATCGACGGGATGAAGCAGCGCGACATACCGCTGAGCGTTTTTCACATCGACTGTTATTGGATGAAGGAAAACGAGTGGTGCGGTTTCGAGTGGGACAAGGCCGCTTTTCCCGACGCGGCGGCGATCTTGAAAAGACTTAAACAAAGGGGCATTAAAATATGCGTGTGGATCAATTCATATATAGGTCAGAAATCGCCCGTTTTTGACGAGGCTGTCAAAGGCGGATATTTGTTAAAACGTCCCAGCGGCGATATCTGGCAATGGGACCATTGGCAGGCGGGGCTGGGCGTCGTGGACTTTACCAATCCCGCAGCGGTCAAATGGTACAAAAGCAAGTTGCGAAACCTGATCGCCCAGGGCGTCGATGCGTTCAAAACCGATTTCGGCGAGCGAATCCCGACCGATTGCGTCTATCACGACGGCTCCGATCCGCTACGGATGCACAATTATTATACGTATTTATACAACAAGACAGTTTGGGAGGTTTTGGAGGAAGCCAGGGGCAAAGGAGATGCGTGTTTGTTTGCAAGAAGCGCGACCGTTGGCGGCCAAAAGTTCCCCGTCCACTGGGGCGGTGATTGTAATTCCACTTTCCCGTCGATGTACGAATCGCTTCGCGGCGGGTTGTCTTTGTGCATGTCCGGCTTTGGTTTTTGGAGCCACGATATCGGCGGTTTTGAAGGCAATGCGTCCGCCGCCGTGTATAAGCGATGGCTGGCGTTTGGGCTTTTGTCCACGCATTCGCGGCTGCACGGCGCGTCGAGTTACCGCGTTCCGTGGCTTTTCGGCGAGGAGGCCGTGGAGGTCTGCCGCAAGTTTGCAAAGCTCAAGAACAGGCTGATGCCGTATATATTTGGACAGGCGGTGAATACGAGCAAAACGGGCATTCCGTCGATGCGAGCAATGGTCATGGAATTTCCGGGCGACCTGGGCGCGGAAGATTGCGACAGACAATATATGCTTGGCGATGCGTTGCTCGTCTGTCCGGTGATGAGCGAGGACGACACCGCGCGATTTTATCTGCCGGCTGGCGAATGGACTCATTTTTTGACCGGTGAAAAAGTTGTCGGCGGCGGCTGGCGACAGGAAAAGCATGATTTTATGTCATTGCCGCTGTATGTCAGGGAGAACAGCATTCTCCCGGTCGGCTCGCACGACGAAAGCCCCGTGTATGATTATGGCGACGGGCTTACGCTGAAAATTTATGCGCTGAGCGGCTCGGCCCGGCGGGACATTTTCACCGCCGACGGCAAGCACGTCGCGAGCGTTGCGGCCCAATGCAACAACGGCAAGGTCACGATTCATGTTGACGGCCCATGTGCCGGCATGACCGTGTTAATGGTGGGCGTCGCTTCCGTCAGGAATTTGCAAGGCGGCGTCGCCTCCGTTTCCGAAGAAGGCGTCAGGATCGCAATAACTGAACAACATGTGGAGTTTGACATTTGAAACGGTAACTGTGGATGAAAGGAAATTCCTGTGAAAAAGCAATGGCAACTTTTTTCCATCGTGGCCGCGATGGTATGGGTGGCGGCGGTTGGCTATGGCGAGGAACAAAAGCAAAATCTGCTCGCGCCGCACAATCGGTTTATGGATGGGTCCGTCGATGCGAGCAAGGCGAAGATCACGCCTTCGGTTTCGATGATTGATTCCTTTGAAGACATTGATGCGATCAAACGCTGCTGGGTGTTCGATAAGATCGGCTTTGAACAAAGCTCGGAACATGCGACCGATGGGACGCATTCCCTCAAGCTGACATTCAAGGACAAGAACTCCGCTGTGACTTACAAGAATGGCAGCATGGCCGCCGGTCGGCGCGCGGATGACTGGGGCATGCGGCTTATCTTTAACGATGAAGCTCGCATGGATGTGTTCAATGCCGAAGACCATGTGGTGAAACTGGTCGTCAAGATGGGGGTGGAATTCAAGTTTGATTTGAAGCCGGGGGCCAATACGATCAGCATGAAAACGCGGGAAATGGTCGATGCGGAGGATGTTTATCGTATCGCTTACATTTTGCAAATGACCCGATTGAGTGTTGAAGAGGGGCAGCCAGCGACTTTGTTTGTTGATAATTTTCGCTGGGTGGGGCCGGGGCTGGGGGAGAATCTCATTCGCTACGGCAAGTGCTTCCAAGGCGGTGCAGTCGTGGAGGAATATCAGCGCCCGTACTTTCTGCCGCTCATCGCGACAACCGGGTATGACAAGCAGCGCGGGTACGGGTGGGAACGTCCAAGTGCCGCCGAGAACAACCTGGGCATGATGAGAAGTCATCCCTCCACCTACCGGCAGTCTTTGGGATCGCTGATCCGCAGCACGCTCGAAGCGGTGCAAAGCCCACTGCTCATTGATCTGCCCGACGGCAAGTATCACATGGTCTGGTGCGAAGGCCATTCGTTTATCCGCACGTTTACCAATGTGACGTGCGATCACGATTTAAGCATCCGCGTGAATGGCAAGGTGACTCCGATCCGCAAGCGAGCGAAGGATTTTGAGGAACGTTTGCGTTATTTCAACAGCCGGGATCGTGTGGATTATCTGCCGGGCGAGGACCGTTGGACGAAGTATATGTCGCCCTGGCACTACCCGCTGGAATGCGATGTCGAAGTGACCGGCGGACAGTTGAAACTGGAATTTCTGACCGATCCGCCGGACCGAGCGAACATTTCTTTTCTGTTGATTTATCCAGTGGAGCACAGCGCCGCGATTGAGCCGGAGGTGGCGGCGCTTTGGAATGATATCCGCTATCGTTTTAATGAGATGTCGAATCAACATGTTTCACTGAAGCTGGCGCAGCAGATGAATCTGCCGGGGTTGCATGAGGAGCTGGAGAATCCCGTGGCGGCTGCGAAACGGGCGGCGAGCCTCGCTGCCTTGCCGACGGCTGCCAACGGGTTACTGGTCTTTGATCGACCGGGTGGCGAGGATGTCTATCCCGACACCGTACCTGCCGTCGAAACTTTGACCAGCGAGATTGCTACTTTGGGACCGCCGGGAGAAATCGCTTCGTTGGCCATCAATTTGCACGCTCTGAAAGATATACAGAACATCCAGGTGGACATAGATGAGTTTACCTCGCCTGACGGCAAGCGTATTCCCAAAAACAACTGCGACCTGCGATTCGTTCGTTATTCCTATCGCATGTCCGGCCAGCAAACCCACGGCGACTGGAAGTATATGATGATGCCGTGGTTTCTGGTCAAACGTGATCAGATTGAAATGAAAAAAGCAATGAGCGCCCGCTATTGGCTGAACATCGACGTGCCCGCCGACGCGGCTCCGGGAAAATATACTGCCAAGTGCTGCATCACCGGCAAAGATATACAACCTCTCGAAGTAAAACTGGCTCTCGATGTTCTACCCATACGCCTCGACCCCGTGCCGCAGGATGTGGAGTTCAGCACGCTTTGGACCATCTATAACACGGACACCTCGATGGACGCCGACAACCTTGGCCTGACGTTACGCACGCGGATGGACGCGGAGCGAGCCAACGCCTGGCGAGACACATTATTCGCCCGCACGATCGAACGCTGCAAAGCGGAATTCGATCTGATGCGGCATTACGGTCTGACTCGCATCTACTGCCTGCCGATCACGACATATAACACGATTGGGCCGGACAAGCTGCCTGACGAGGTGAAAACTATTTTGCCGCTCATCAACATGGTTTCGCAGGAGAAGAAGGGCTGGCAAGTGCGTGAAGATCCACTCAACAGCGACCACAAGAAATATGCCTGGATTTGCAAACTGGCGGACCTGACACGCGACAATGTGGACAAGATCAAGGCTCGCGGCGAAAAGCCGGTCTTATTTGGAGAAAAAAACGAATTCAACGTGACCACGGTACAGGAAGAGTACGGCATCTATCGCATGAGCGCCGGCGTGCTGCTCTGGCGGCTTGGCTTTTCGGGCTGCATGTTTCGTCCCTGGAAATATGAATGGAGCGATCCATACCACCCTTTCGACGGCCACACCGGCGACTTCGGCAGCCTGGCTCTCCCGGCCAGCCACGATTGGCCATTCCTCAATACGACCATGATCCTGGAAGGCGCTCGTGAAGGCATCCTCGATTACCGCTACCTGGCGACGTTGGAACGTTTGGTCAAGGCGAACGCGGGGAAGCCAGCGGCGGAAGCGGCGGAGAAGTATTTGAAGAGCTTGCAGGAAAGCGTCAAGCCGGAGGCGTCGTTTTACTTTGTGCAAGTCAGTCCGGTCAGCGGATGGAGCGGATGGGATAATACCTGGCATCAAAAAGAGACTTGCTGGAAAGGCAAAGACTACACCGCCATGCGACGGAATATCGCGGCATTGATACAACAACTGCAACAGGCGAAGTAATAGATTATGTATATGTTTATTAGAGGTGCCATGTGACCAAACGTGAAATCATCAGGACTTTGCTGGCGAAGAAAATCCCCGAACGTGTTGGGCTGAACGAATCGTTCTGGCCGCACATCGGCGAGAATGCCTGGAACGCGCAGGGCTTCGGACCACAGATCGACTTCAAGCTGGACTTGCACGAGGTCGGTTGGGTTTCCTCGCCTGGTCCACGGCCTGACTTGGCGGGTACGGTGGAGGAATCGGACGACTGGGTTGTACAGCGAGACGCATGGGGCGCGACGACGCGGACCTGGAAACACAAGGCGGGTGTGCCGGAGCATGTCGGTTTTACCATCGCTTCGCCTGAGATATGGAAAAAAGAGTTCCGAGAAGCGTTCCGGGCACTTGACCCGCGAGAATGCCTCAACCTCTCAAAATGCAAGGAACAGTACGACAAAGCCATGACTCGCGAGGAGTTTGTGACCTTCGGCGGATTGTTCATCTTTGAAGACATGCGACGAATCCTGGGCGATCTGGTGATGCTTGAATCGCTCCTGCTGGAACCGGAGTGGATCACTGATTTTTGCACGGTGCTGACGGATAAATATGTGGAAGCCTACGCTTTGCTTTTCCGCGAAGTCGGACTGCCGGACGGGGCCTATATTTTTGAAGACCTCGGCTACACGATGGCTCCCTTTGCCTCGCCGACCGTACACCGCGAGCTGATCCTGCCGCACCACAAACGGCTCTTTGGCCTATTCAAAGACCACAAACTGCCCATCATCCTGCACACCTGCGGCGATTTCCGACCGCATATCCCGGCGATCATCGAGTCCGGCGTCGATTGCATACAAGCACTCGAAGCCAAAACCGGCATGAATGTCCTCGACCTCGCCGAACTATACAAAGACAAACTCTGTTTCATGGGCAACATCGACGTTCGCGTGTTGGAGACCGGCGACCGGGCGAAAATCAAGGAGGAATGCCTCACCAAGCTCAACGGCATGAAAAAACTGCGGGCACCCTATGTCTATATGTCCGATCACTCCATCCCGCCCAGTGTGGCACTGGCCGATTATCAGTACATGCAGGAACTGTTCTGGGATAATTGCCGATATTAAAAAAATATATATAAATCCCTTCCTCTCGCCAGATGTTGAGCATCAGATCGTAGTGCTCTGGCGGCATTCACATGGCGATCACGGCAGCGCCAACTGTTCTCGCGGGCTGTCGGGTGGCGTCGATTCCCACGGGAGGGGTAGTTCGGCGACGGGACCGCGATCCGATGGACCGAGGACGGCGACGGCGATGTGCTCCGATACGGTTTGGAACCGGGTAGTTTGGTAATTGCCTACGCCTGGAAAAAGCGGGATGAGTTGATCGGGATCGCGAGCGGTGTCCACGGGGGAAGACACGCCGAACCAGACGCCGAATTGCAGATCATCGGCGATGGCGTCGGCGGCGACGGACCAGCGGATGACGGTGGCGAAGTGGGTGAGTTCGCGGCGGAGGTTCTGGATCGCCGGCAGACCGAGCAGCGGCACCGTCTCGCCGGTGATTAAGGTGAGACGCTGGCGCGACCGTGCGGAATCCCAAAAAGCATGTGACGCGACGATTTCGATTTCATAAACACCGTCGGCAAGCGGCATATCCGTCAACTGGCGTAGCTGGTCCTCGGCGGGGATGAAGCCCAAACAGGTACGCTGGTTGTTCTGCGTGTTGCAGGCGTAAATCGTCCAGCCTTCACGCAGAAAAGCGTGATGACGACTCGGTGCCACGTTATGCGTAATGCAGCGCATGTCGAAGCGGCTGGTCACATCCAGACCCGTGATGTGCCGCCAATCGAACTGCGCCGTCTCGTGGCCAAAGGTGACGGCTCGTGTGTCGAACCTCGCCGCCACCTGGCTATCGCATGGCTGCCGAAACGAAAACTGCGACGGCACCACCGCGACCGTGGCGGCTTTCGTGGTGCCGAAGCGACTGACGATTTCGGTCTTGCGGCCACTGTGCGGAGCGAACCTTGCCATACCCGCAGCGGTCACTCTGGCGTTGATCGTGTACCGGCTATTCGATTGCGTGGCCGTGCGATCCCGCAGAATGTTGAACTGGCTTATTTGCTCGATGGCGTTTGTCGCTCGCCAGTCGCATCGCCCCGGCGCGATAACGAAAGTGCGGAAGCTCTTGGGAGCCGGGACGGACTCCAACACGTATGGGCCGTATTCGTTGTAATAGTAGTAACCGTAGACGGCGAGAGTGTACCACCCTTCCCGCTGCGGGGTGTAGGTGATCTTGGTGGTATAGCCGCCATCGTCACCGCCGTAGGAATTACCGGAGAGATACGAGCCGTTCGAATCATACAGGTAGAGATAGTGATAGTAGTTCGTCGGCAGGCGGGTCTGGAATGTGTAGGTCTGGCCGGCTTTCAGGTAGACCGCCCACCACTCCTCGGACTGGTTGTACGTCGTGGCCCCGAAGACGCGGGTGCCGCCGGGGTACTGGGTCACGTCCCAGGAGAAGGCGTTGGCTTGGCTCGATCCGTTTTCCAGTCCTGCCACGGTTTAACTCCACGAATAACGAGTGTCCGCATCAACACCGGCGCGAGACTGATGACCGTCCATGATCCATTCACGCCGCCAGACACCGTGCAATCTGCTGGGGGCAAGATTGTCCATCGGCAGAGCGGTCGCGGCGTTGGATGCGTCTTTGAATATCACGTTGGCGGGGGCGGTGGTTTCGGAGGTGGGGTTTTCGTACTGGTTCAAGAGCGGTTTGTTGACGCCCAAATCCACATCGCTCATTAACTCGATGGCGTTTCCCGACGACCAGTTGACGGCGGTGTAGCCGCGAAGACCGAGGACGGAGTTGGCGGTTGCGCGGGCCATGTTGGTAGTGTTGACGCGGAGATAGTCGCTGCTGGTGAATGTGCCGACGACTTTTTTCAGCAAGAGGGTGCCGGCGGCGTTACCGGAACCCCAACTCCCCTCGGTGAGCATGACCTGATCCACAACGGCCGTAGCGCCAGACGAGGTGCCGGTCAGCGTGTCCCCTTGGCGGATTTGACTGGTGCCCGTGTTGAAAGCGAGCGTCGCCCAATCGACCTGTAAGCAATAAAGCGTGTTACCGCTGCGGTAGATGACATAGCGACAATCACCAGCGGCGCTGTTCACCGTTTTGTTCTTGATCCAGAAGCTCCGCGTCGGCCAAGTGCTGGCGTCGGCCACGTCGAACCCCGCCGCCAGAAGTGCCAAGCTCTGTCCGGAAGCGATGGTTGTGGCCGCGCCGACGGGCCTGCCGGTGTAGACCGCCAAGTCCACCATCGCATCCACGGTGTCGGTATTTCTGACGCACTCCAAGCGGTAGCGCGTCTTTCCGCCATTGCCGGTGGTGGTTTCGTAGCCTTCGTAGTCGGGCGTGAGGGTGCGTTCAGGGAAGGTCAGCGTCCAGGTGTCGGTGCGATCCGCCGTGGCTAACTGGGCGGCGTTCACGTCCACCTGAATGAACCCTTGACCGTCGGCGGCGAAGACGATGCCGTTGGTGATGTTGGTCGAGACGTCCAGCCCCACACCATATGCCTGTGTGCCCATCCTTACAAACAGCAACTGCTGGGCGCGTCGGTAATTGACCGTCAACGTACCAGCACCCAAAAAAGCCGACGCCTTTTTGATCGTCACGCCCGTTACCTGAACACCCGCCACTCCCCCCCCAGCCTTAAACTCCGGGAGCGCACCGCCGACGAGCATTCCGACGACTTCGGTGCTGGAACGATAGTTGCCGCCGAGCACCAGACGAAACGTGTCTCCGCTTTGTGGAACCGCCGGTAGGTCTTGTGTCAGCGCGAGGGTACGGCTGGCGCTGGTGAAACTTTTAACGTGGAAAAATTGCCCTTGAAGCGCAACAGTGGTGGTGTTTCCCTCGAAAAAACCAATGGCACCAGCCCAGTAATCGTCGGCCTGCGAAAGCGACGACGCGACAATTTTAGTAAGCTCGCTTCCGGCGGTCGTCGTCCAGAGCGGCAATGCAGCGCCGTCGCTCGTGAGGTTCTTGGACGGATAGTACACACGTAATTTATCTGCGCTTGGTGTCATTTTTCCTCCGACAAAATAAAGTTGTACATTCCAGGGGCGCTACCGGCGGTGACGACCAGTGGCGGCGTCGCTTTCGGTAAGTCCCACACGCGATAATTCCACGCATGACAGATTGATTCATTGCCATAAGTATCCACTGCCTCGACGTGGAAAAAATGCCAGCCCGCAACCAGCGGGACCGGACAAGTAATCTGGTAATCGTCCATCCCCGCTCGCGCGGGCAGTTCGAGTAGCAATCTTTCGTTTGCTTCTCCGAACGCACGGCAGTACAGGCGGTATCGAGCGGCCTGTTCCACGCATCGCCACTGGATTGTCGGTCGTGTGTTCGGCAAAATCTCGATGGCTGCGGGCACCACGTTCATGTCCGGGAAGTCGTGAATCTCCAGCGCCGCGATGGCGCTTGCGGACCAAGACACCGGCACCACGCGCTCGGCTGTGTCCATGAGCACCGGCCCCAGCGCGTGCTTGCCGTTGATGAACAGCCACGATACGCCGGTTGGCCACGGGCAGGTCCAGCCGATGTTGCAGCGAGAGGAGTCCAGCGGCGTGATGCGAAAGCTCTTATTCAACATGGCTCCCCCCCCTTCGCGCTTCCGCCATCTGGTTTTCCAACGTCTGCCAGTCGGGGACCGTGCCTTGCGTCTGGTACGCTTTGCGTGTGGCGCGAACGGCGGCATGTAGCGCCGGCCACTGCTGCGATTCGTCTTCGGCTTCGTGCAGGTGGCCGACGGCGCGGAGGCGGTAAGCGTAGCCGTCCTGTGATTCAGACAGAAGCACGTAGGCCGCGCCGAGGTGTTTTTCCACGCATTCCAAACACGACGGGCGCGTGGTCGGGATCGCTGCCGTTGATACAGGCTTCTTGCAGTTGCAGCCTTTCACCGCGACCGTGGATGATGCCGTTACCTGCCCCGGCAAGCGGGCGATGGCGATCTGCGATTTTGTTCCGCGTGTGGACTTCGCCTGGCAGATACGCCGATCTTCAAACTTTGCACCGATGCGGTCGGCGTAAAGAATCTTGTCGCCGAGGATCGTGCATTTGTAAGCGGGCTTGTCATCGTCGCAGGTGATGATGCGCTGGGCATCGGCGGTCAAGTCGTATTCGACCGTGAAGATTCCGCCATCGCCGTCTTCCTGTTGCCACTGGCCGCTGATTAAGAGCATGTCGGGCGCGTCGGCACGATACGCCACGCGATAGATAAATGCGCCGGGCAACTCGATCACCTTATCGCCGCCGCCACCTAGTGGTCGGCGAACATGCACGAGATTTTCCGGTTCGCCGTAAACCAGTCTGTCCTTATATATGTACCCCGACCGCGCCGCCTGGACCGCCATCGGCGGACTGAGACGATCCAGTGAAGGGCCATCGTAACGGTACAGACGGAACAGCGGATCGTCGGCCTTGCCTCCGGCGATTAACGTCACATGCCAACCCGCATCGTCGTGCCACGCAGTAGGCGAACACTCGCAGATATCCGCTGGCAAGGCTGTCGGCAAACGACGGACTTCACCATCGGGGGAGCGGAAGTATGCTTTCCAGATACGATCCGCGCCGGCCTGGCAAAACAGCAACGTTTCTCGCCCCTCCTGATCGAGCGTTAAGAACGGCATGTGGGTCATCATTCCGGTGTCGTGGAGTACATCCAACATTAACTCATCCTCAGCAAGAGTAGCGATAACTCGTGGGTTGGCAGTGGCCCGGCCAATGAATCAATCCGTCTTTCGGGTCATAGCAACCGATCTGCAATTCCATATATCCGTCGTAGTAATAGTTCGACCGGAACTCGTCCGGCAGACCCACCAGCCGCCCCTGTTTATCCACGCATCCGGTGTGATAAATGAGGCACGCGCTCATCTCGATAATCCGCCAGTATGAGTTCGGCGGCGCTTTGCGTGTGCCCTGGTACGGCCTCAAATTCCAGACCGGATTGGTGTTGGCGTTGGTCGTGTACCATGCAAGCACTTTTGGTTCGCAACCGCAGCAGAAGGCGCAATTGCCGTCATCGTCGTAAACGGCTCCCTTGCCGCCGGGCAGCAATCCGCGCTTGCCGCTTACTCCGCCAACTCTCCCCTCCTCATCTGCCAACACGACTGTTTTACCGCTCGCTGCCATTAGTAATACGTCCCCCCAGCATCTTCGCACGATGCCTGCTCGACTTGCTCGTTGATCCAGCCGAGCACCAGTTTGTCATCCTTGTCGTAGCTGGCGTAGCCGAAGGTGGCTTTAATCATGTAACCCACGGAGGGGCGTTTCCATTGATGTGGACTGGACGTGGGGTTGACGCCTTCGGCGAGTGTGTCGTCGGTGATGGCATCGCTCACATCGTAGGTCCAGGTGGCGGGCTTCTTCTCGTCGCCCTGTTCGCCGTAGACCTGCTTCAACTTCACGGGGAACACTTGCGCCTTCATCGGCGATCCCAGACGCACCAAGGCCCACTGTACGCCTGTGCCGCCCTCGCGCCATAGGATCGTCGCCGCGCCGTAGTGCTTCGCTTTCAGGTTGGCGGTCTTGCCGTCGGCAATGTCGGCATACGGATATTCGATCTTTTCGTCCGGCACATCAATTTTCACAGGGCACATCCCCGCGCCATACGCCATGCCGATTGCTTTGCGTTTCAATGGTTCCAATAGCACCACGAACTTGCCAACGTGGTCATCCTTCGTTGGCTTCACGCCGACGACCGCTACACAATTCTTGAAACTGTCGAGCTTATCCTTTGGGCCAATGATTGGCTTATCAACACCCAACACGCTATAGCGTGTGAGGTCTTCGCTTGAATCGTTACGCACCAGCACGATCCCGCTGGATCGCGTCGCGGCTTGTGGCGTTGAAGAAATCCCTCGCTGACGAGCCTGAAAATCTCTCGCCGTGTCGATGAATGCGTTGTATGCCGCCGCTGGCATACGCAGCTTGTCGCCACTTTGAACTTTTTTCAGATTGTCGCCCATAGCTTCACCAGATGGTTAGACGATAGACCGTTGGACTGTTAGACTGGCTGCGGAAAATAAAACGATTGAATAAACAGGTACACAAAGCTCTTTGACAACCGCATAACTCCTAAAGGGCAGTACGACAGCGCAAGATTGAAAAAAAATTTATGAACGATCTTGCGCTGTCGTATAGGAGGGACCATACCTACGTCCCGATACCCAAACCTGCGAAGCTGGCCATCTCGTAAACTTTTTCGACGTATACGGCGATGGGCTTCTTCACAAGCACCTTGGCGTCTTCGTCCTCGGCGTCCTGATAACGCACCCACATATAATCCCAGCCTTTTTTGTTGATACCGCTGATGGTGCCGACTCGCAAGCCCGTCACGTTTGGACTGCCAGCGAAACGGAATGCGATCTCCCAATCGTCCTCGATGCTGGTGCCGCGACGCGAACCCGATGCGCCCAGGAACAGACACTCGCCTGCTTGAAGACCACGGAAGGAATTGTTGTTGACTTTGCCGGTGAGATAGAACAACGAACCGCGATACCCGGTGGTGACGAACGCAGCAGGCAGGTAGTGAGTCTCGGAGAACTGGTACACCGGAATCGTGATATCGACGCCTTCGACGGAATCATGCGTCACACCGATGGCACCACCGAAGTCGGGGGCGTTGTTGGGATAACGACCAACGGTTTGAAGGCTCTGCGTCACATGTTGCGTCCCACCCCCGGTATCGAAGGCGAATGTGGAATCCTGGGACTGTTTATCTTCGTCCTTGCCGTAACGCACAACGCCGTCCCACAACTCCGGACCCACCGGCTCGATCTGCAATGTCTGCCGTACCAACCCGTCATAAAGCGTCGGCGTCGAAGCAGCGAGCGAACTCTTGGCGAGAATATCATCGTCGGTGCCGGCAATCACATACGCCAACTCCACCTGCGCACTATCGCCCGCAGTGGATTGGCGGCTCTCGAATTTCTCACGCACGGTAATTGGCACGGCAATCTCTTCCTCAATCAAAACTCAAGCCGCCCATTTGGGCTTCTTGCAATAGCTTCTTTGTGTGCTTCGCTGTTTCCTCGGTGGCTTTGGCGATCCGATCAGCGACAGGCCCACCGGCCATGCCGCGAGCTTCCATCGCGTTGAACGTACCGTTGACACCGACAGTCTTTTCTTTGGCCTGCTCGATAACCGGCCCCAAACCTTCGAGGTAATCGCCGATATCCAGCGGACGATCCAAACGCTTCGGCCCCTCCGCATCCTTCATCTGCCGCTTCTGGCGAGCTTCGCCGATAGCGGCCTGCCACTCTTTTTTCGCAGCCTCCAACTCGGCTTGAGCAGCGTTGATCTTCTTTTGTGCTTCGGCGTCGAGCAGATTTTCGGCGTTGATCGCCGCCTGGCCGATACGTGCCAAGTTCTGCTCCTGATCCTGATCGAGCATTTTTAGTGCGGTACTCCGCTCCTGTGCGATCCGCTGAAGGTTGGCGTTCTTCTCCCTATTCCGATCACCGATGCGGGACTGGGCATCATCGTCCAAACCCTTTTTGATATCGTCGGTATCGAGTGTGCTGTCCACCAGTCCCCACAGGTCGATGATCCGCTTGGCGACCCAGTTGATCGTCGAGTCCCACACGTTCATCACGCCCGTTGACAACCGTTCCCACATATCCATCATGCCGTAGTGGAGCTTGAGCATGATTTCCGCGACGGAGGAGGTGCCGATCTCCCACGCAGCCTGTATGCCGTACCACATGCCATAAACAACTTTCATTGCCCCCGACTTCAAGCCCTCCCACAGGTGAGTCAGTTCCAACACGCCCTTCTGCCAGACAATCTTGAGCGTTGTCCACAAAACCTTGGCAGCCAGAGCGATGTCGCCGGCCATGAGTGCATCGGAGATGCCTTGAAACGATTCGCTGGCGAACTCGGACAAATCCGCGAAGCGATCACCCAACCAAGCGAGGGCCTTACCGCCTGTGCCGGAAACATATACAAGGTATGCACCCAGGGCGACGATGGCGGCGATGGTTAGACCAATAGGTGAGACCAGCCAGACGATAATCGCACCGAGCATACCCAATGCCGCACCGACGCCGGCGATAATACCTGCCAGTGCGCCCAGAACGGCACCGACGGTGGTGATCGCGTATCCCAACGCCATGAGCGCCACTCCACCGGCCACGATCCCGGCGGCAACCTTGAAAATGCTCACCACCAGTTCCTTGTTCTGTTTGATCCATGCCGTGGCGGTGACGACTGTATCAATGATCCACTCGCTCACAGCCTTGAGCGTGGGAGCCAGCGCCGAGCCGATGACAAACACGCCCTGTTTGAGTACCTTCCAGAGCACCGTAAAAGTATCCTTGAGCGCCGCGGCAGCCAGGGCGTCCTCGGTGGACATCGTTAGCCCCAACGCCCGCGCCTGCTGTTGCAACGCTTCAATCCCCGCAGCACCATTACTCATCATGGGAAGAAGCTGCGTACCAGCTCTCCCAAAAAGCTCCATCGCCACCGCCGCCTTGAACGCCGGACTCTTGATCTGCGACAACCGATCCGCGATGAGCTTAAATTGCTCATCCGGAGACAACCCGCGCAAGTCATCGACCGTCAACCCCAGCTTCGCAAGTGCCTCCGTCGCACTCTTACCTCCCTCGGCGGCGGCGATGATCGTCTTTTGCATCCGCCGCAACGAGCCTTCGAGAATTTCCAGCGAAGCCCCCGACATCTCGGCTGCATAGCCCAACTCCGAAATCGTCTCGACAGACACCCCCGTCCTCGCCGACGCCTTGGCGATCCGATCACCCATCTCCGCAAAAACCTTCGCACTCGCCACCAACGGCGCAGCAACCGCCGTCCCCACCATCGCCATCTTCCGGCCCCAACCAGCGATAGCATCCCCGAAAGCCTTGAGCTTCCGGCTCGCCTTCTGCAACCCCTTCACCAACTTCCCGTCATGAACGAGCAGTTCGATGAAAGCACTGCCAGCCTTGATGCCCTGTGGGGATGCCATATTGCTTTACACTCCCGTCACTGTTGGCGTCATGCACATGCTCGTCAACGCACATCGCCGAATGACGCGATCCACGATGGCGGTGATGACCGCCTTACTATGGCACAGCGAATTGTGGCCGGTGCCGGCTACCACGATAGGAACAGGCCCGCCGGAGATCGCGGCGGGGAGAACAGGGAACGAGTTGGCGGCCCGGAAGATGTCGCAGATTTTCGGAGCGGCATTTTCCTGTGGATAAGCCAAAGTACGTGACCAGAACGGGTCGTAGGCCACCGGATCAATCAGCGCGAGGTAGTCCACACGGATGCCATAAAACAAAACGCCATTGCATACTTCCAATACCCGTTGAGCACCGAACGAATGACCGACCAGTACCACTCTCCTTGCAGGAAAAAGACGGACAGCCAGATTGACATCAGCACGGAACTGATCGAACGTCAGCGACGGCGTCCAGACACGAACACCATCCACCTGCGAAATCGCCGTGACAATATCGCCGGTTTGGGGGCTTCCCAGCCCCCCCAGCACCGCCGCGAAAGCCTTGATGCCAGTGTCGCCCGTCATCGCTGCACTTACTCCGCTTCTGCCGCGTCCTGCACTTTTTGCACACCTGCCCGCATGAACATTCCCATAAACGCGCCGAAGATTGTTTGCATCGTGACGCCCAGTTCACAATCACCCGTGGCATACAAAGTGATAGCCGTGATGATCGCGCCGACGCCGGTAAGATAAGTCTTCTTGCCCTTCAACCATTCCCGAAAACGATTCATATCTAATCCCTTCTCAAGTACCCAACTGACAGTTTTGAAAACCGCAACCTTGCCGGACTCTTTTCTAAAGGCACACCATAGAAGTTGCGATCATCACCAGCCCTTTTAAGAAGCCCGCGATTGCTTCGCTTTGCCAATCAACGTTTTGTGCATTCTGAATGTTCGCGGATTGCATTTTTGCATTGATCGACGCCCACTCATCCGCAAGCTCTTGGTTAGGCAACCGGGCGAGAATTTCCGAGTACGCCTTGAAGCGGTTCCCCTTCGTTGCCAACTCAAGCCATCCCCATACTTCCGCCGCCGTCATCGCGGCGAAGACTGGGCCGTACTGGGTGATGATGGGAGCGAGCAACGATGTTTGTGTTTTGCCGTACTTTGCAATCGCTCTTTCGATGATGATTTGCAAAGTTTCTTTTCCGGCTTCCGCAATGATCGTTCCGACAGTTTCAGACATAACATTTCCTCGTTAAAAAATATCCATGTTTATCCGTGAGGGGGGGGGCATCCGTGGCCATTAACGTCGTTATGGGTTCGTGACCGGCGTGGAATTGGAAGACGCCTTGCCATCGCGGGCGTCACGTAGAAGTTTCAGAAAATCCGACACGCCCCCGATGACCTGCGTGGCTTGTGTTCGCGTCAATCCGCCCTGATCCTCCGGCGTTTGCATCCGCTTGTAACTTTCAGCGGCGGCGGCAGCGGCGGTATCGAGACGCTCCGAGTACGTTGCACTCAGTTGCACACCGTTACACGCCACGAGACCAGCCGTGAGGATCGCCGCGAGAATGAGCTTGAGCTTCGTTTTCATGGTATCTCCTGTTATTTGACAAAAATCTTCAATACTGTGATGTCGCTTTTCAGCGGCGGGGGTGGTGACGACTTCGTGCGTTTGACGCGTGTGGTGGGGATCGGGTGGAAGTCTGCGGGTTTGAATGACCGTCCTTTCTTGGGATCGCGGTTGCTATTTGCCTGCATCGCCAGCAGCGCCGCGGTGTGATTCCAGTTGTCCTCTTGCTTCGCCTGCGTCATGTCGATTAGTTCGCGGAGTGTGCGAGGGCTGGGGTTGATGCCGAGGATGCCGGCGCATTGCCAGATGAGTTCCCAAACGTCGTCGGCACTGCTTCGTCCATTGCCGCGAGTTCCGCCATCAGCCGCCGTTCCAGTTCCGGCGAGTCCAACCGCGTCTCCACCGTCGCCAGTGCAGTTGCTTCGAGCTTCCGTAGTTTCGCCAACGCCTTGCTCAACACTCTGCGCCGGCCATCGGGGAAAAAATCGACAAGTTCCTCCAAGAGCGCCGTCGTCGCATACTCAATGGCATCGCCCGCCATTGCCTTTCCAAAGTCCACGTCCGTAACGTTCCGCGTATCCGCTTCCGATTGACAGAGGCAGTAAATCACGTCACACAGCAGGATCGGATCGGAGATGAGCTTTTCCAGCAGTTTGCCTTCAATCACTTCCAGCAGATTCACTTTCACCAGATCGCGCACACGCTTGACGGTGCCGATGTTGACCTGCACAGTCCAGGTGCGACCCGCGTTATCCACAAAGGTTTTCATTGCTAGTCTCCATTCAATGCACAGCAGAGGACTCAGGTTTCCGCGATGGGAGTGATGGTGGGACTATGCCGTACCCATCGTTTTCCATACCGGGGGATTTGCCGAATAGGTGGGTTTGGCCGTGACTTTCACCGACAATGCTTCTTCCAACGGCTCATCCCTCGTAAAGTCGGTAATCATGCAGTCCGCCCACAGGCCCTGGCTGCCGTTGGAATTGGGTCCGGTGATCGGACCATCCATCGCGGCGATGCCAATCAGCGAGTTATTGAAATACGCAGTTTTCACGGCGGTAAATCCGGCGTCGGCAGTATCCCACACCATTTCAAATTCGATAGAACCTTCCTTCAAAGTTCCCGCCGTCGCCTTCCATCCATTGTTGGCTCTTGTCGTTACGTCGGCCTCACCTTTCGTCAGCGAGAGCGTGACGTTTTTAACATTCGTCAACTCAATCCACGTAGGCGTACCACCAATGCCGGCAACACAGTAATACAGCTTGGCGTCAAGTCCGAGCTTCACACTCATCTAAAAGTCTCCTCAACTCTATGTATGCAGAATGACTCCCTGCACGACAGCCAAACGACCGCCCTGGATCACCCGCCACGTATGGAATTCGCCCAATGCTTGGGCAACCGATCCTTGACCTTCTCCAATGCGGGGAGCATGAACGGTCGCTTGTCGAAGCGTCCACGCTTGTATGTCCCGCCGAACTCGTGAGCCTTCCCGCTGGTGCCAGCAACTTCGGCATCCGGCCCAATCACTGCTGAAAGCGGCGATTTACTCACCGCATACTTGATGGCGCTCCGCAAGCGACCCTTACGAGTGTTCGGCGGACTCCCCACCCGCGACTTCTTTGGTTTTTGTTTAATCGAGTGCCGGGCTTGCAGTCGGATCGTCCCCGCAGCATGGCCAAGACTTGTTATACTTCCGCGCTTGGCAGCGTTGACGACCTTCCTGGCGTCATATTTAATCTTTGCTTTGGCGACGATCACGACTGCACCCCTTACGACTCATTACTTGGTAGCGACTCCCCTGGCGAGTTCGACTTCGAGCAGTTGAATCTGCATATCGAGATCGCCCGCCAGTTCACCCCAACCCTTCAGAAATCTCGCTTCAGCTTTCATGGGCGGGATCGTTTTGCGATACGCCTTCAACGTGTCGAGCACCATTTGCCGCGTGACGGTTGTGCCGGTCCAGTCCGTTTTAATGAGTACGTCAATTACCTGCCTCGCATCCCTGAAGTAACCGAAGTTGGCTTCCAACGCCTTTTTGCCGCTTTCGAACAGTTTGATTTTTTCGGTGGATTTTCCGGCCTGAATAAGGGCGTCGTAGCATTGAAAGACCTTAAAATGATTGCCCGTCGCTTCCGCCACCGGGAGAAGTTTTTCCCAATCACCCGACTTGGAATAAGTTCGCGACAGTGCTTCATTTTTAAGAGCAACGTCTGTGATCTGCTTGGCGACAGTCTCGGCAAAGGCGGTGTCATTGAATTTGACAAGGGCGATACATGCTTTTCGGTACTTAAATAGCGACTGGTCCGTCAGCCGAACCCTGGCCGCGTCAGAATCCATCTGGTCAAAGTATGCTTTTTGCGAGTCGAGTTTACCCAGGAATTCGGCCACTTCCGCCCGTGCCTCAACCCATGCGATGCGTTGGTCAACGGATACAGAGCTGGTCGGAACGTTCGTTTCCAACCAAACAGCCCGCTCGTTATCTTCTGTAATGGCTTGATAATTCGACCATGCCCATGTTGCAGGTGCCGTCGTTTGTGCCGTCACCGCACTGCCAAGAAAGCAAACACACAACGCCGCACCAAGAATAACCTTCTTCATCTTTCATCCTTCTCTTTAGAGCCAGGTACATGCCACTTCGACTTACGCAAGTCGGAAGTACCACGACCGTCGATCGCTTGTTCTGCAAAACTGCTAAAATCACTCAAATCCCCCGCATCCGTGATGGTGAGCACAGCACCGGCGGCGATGTACCGTTCCTCGATAGCTCGGCAAATCGCACGGTTGACGGCATCGGTTCTGTTGTTCGGCCTTATCGTCGAATAGTAGTAGCGTTCGCCGACGACCTGAATCGCGATCTTTTTCTCTGTCTTATTCAAGAACCGCATGGCAGCGTCGGTGCTGACGGTGTTCACGCCGAAATTGAAAGCGACGATGCCGGAGACGCCATCGGGGATAGTCTTCCATACCGCCGCCTTGGACGCTTCCGAGTGAAAAAATTGCAATGCGCCCAGCACGGGAATGTTCGGATTCGCTTTACGCACTGCTTCAAGTGTGTAGCCGATGAACTGCGCATCTGGTTTGTAGTTGTGCGTTCGCTTATTTTTATAGAGGACCGTTCCGGGAGCCGTTTGCCGCCAACCGAGGAGAAAGCCGTCGCATTGTTTCGCGAGATGCTGCAAACCATCCCGGTAGTCCGCCGGGTCCATTGCATAGATGTCGGTCGCGTCTATGGAACCGGCAAAAGCGAACCATACTTTGAAACCTTTTAATTTCGCGTAGGCAATCGCTTTGTCAAAATTCTTCGGATCGTCCTGCATATACCAGGCGAGCAGCAGAGCGTTGTATTTTTCCCCAGCGAAGTAATCCAACTCGCGTGTGAAGTTTGCATATTCGGCGTCGCAGGTCGGTGCCCGCAGTTCCGAAACCATCCGCAGTCCGACCAGCAACTGTACCTCGGCTATCGGCGGATACGTGCGAGAGTAAACCGCTTGCCATTTGTCGAGCACGTCAACGTTTGTTGGAACGAAGAACCGCCGCCGAGCAATGTCACTGTCTTTGCTGAAAACCCCTGCGTAACGAATGAACCGGGGAATCTGCTCCGACAGTTTACTGAAATCAATCGGAGCGTGCTTGAACGTTACCTGCGACGCAGCGAAGCTGGAAAACGACGGTGCAAACTCGACTGGTGCGGCTTTCTCGAACACAGCGAACGACGGTGCAAACTTCGGCGTCGTTGCGGAGAACGATGCCACCGCCGGCGTGAATGCAGGTGCTTGCGGCGTAAAGGCTGGCTGCGTCGCCTGACCGAAGCCAACCGTGCTACACGCCAAAGCTACAATTGCAATTATGTGTTTCATTGCATCTTTCTGTTTTCAGCAATCACAAACTCGACGATATCTTTGGGGTGCCACGTTGTGGGTAGGCCCGTCACAGCGTCATTGCCGTTCACGTCGGGGTTTTCTGTTCTGTTTCCGTTCTCGTACATGACGCCCTCCACCGTGGCGCTTGCTGTATAGATACGCATGATGACCCTATCGCCCGGCTTTAATTCCGGCGGATCGAAACTATCAATTCCGAACAGAGCGATAGAGCGTTTTGGAAAGTTCGGATTCCATTCTCTATTTTGAATCCTCGCCGCCACGGTCCACTCTGCCGGGTAAGCATTCGGCGGCGTTCTGACCTTGTATTCCATGATTAAATCGGTGAGCGGGAGAAGCGGACTGCCAGCGGACAACTGCGCTGGTGTTGTAAAGTACCGCATCGTCACCGGCAGATTCGCCGTGAAACCGTTATGGTAAATCCCGTCGTTAATGGTATGCACATGGTTGTTAATCATGTGCAGGTAATTCTTCTCGAACGCAATGGGCGTCGGGCAGGCGAGCGACGCCGAAAGGCTCATCGTCAATACCAGACCCAAAATCGCTAATGTGCTTCGCCAAAAGCTCATTGCAGTGCTCCCACGAAAATGCCGCCTTTTACGTTCGTGTCGTCTTCACCGTTTTGGACGAATTTCCAGCGGTAAAACGCCTCTTTGAAATTGCTGCCAATCAATGCCCGTGCGTCGATGATGAGCGGCTGCCCACGAAACGGCGGCATCAACCCGCCGTTGCCGATCTCATGCCAGAACAAAGACCCCTCGCCATCGAAGACTCTGATTAACTCCAACTGCTCCGGCGTCGCCGTTTTTGTATCGAGCGTGAAAAAGATATTTTCAAAATCCCGATCAAGCGCAAACTCCACCTGCACGTTCATCGGAACGTTGGTATTGCGTGGGAACGGAACGATGACCCTAATATCGCGATCCTGCGATATTGCCGTTGCTCCGCCGCCACCGCCCGGTTCGCCTCCCCCCGATTCAGAACATAATCCGAAACCGTATGGCATGATTATGTTCCTCCAACCACTGTGACCACATCACCGGGCGTACCCTTGACGAAGATTTCCGAGAGGTCGATACGTGAGAAACGGTGCCACTGGCCGGCGAGCGAGTCCCACGGCACATCCTTGCCATCTGTCCCGCGAAAGAAGACCGGCCCGGCATTTCGCGGCGATACGTTGATATCCACACTGGCCACCAGCGATTGCTTCGACAATGGCTGGTACTCGCTGGAAACTTCCACACACAACATGACGACGTTCTTCATGATTTGGCTTACCTCATCACACGAAAGGTCAATGTCAGAACACTCGTGAAGACCTGCTTGCTTTGCAGGTGATCGGGCGAGTAGACCGGCTCGTTCGCAGTCCTCACCCAAACCGCCGATCCATTTTCGGGAAGCACCAATCGTCGCAACCGCAACTCGTCGGCGATCTGCTGGACCTTCGCCATCAACGCATCGAGCGCCGCGGTATCATCGGGATCGACTTTCTTTTGCACGCCGACATCAATGCTCACGTCGTGCTGGTTGACGTTCCGGTTCAAGCTCGTAATCTCAATGCCTCGCGGCACCACTGACACACGCAACGTCTTGAGTTCCACCAACTCGAACTCAGGGCGATACGCCCGCACCGCATCGAGCGCGAGTGGTTCGGCCTTGAGCGCCGTAACGATTGCGTCTGCAATGTCGATAACCAATGACATATCTCAATGCCTCGCCAAAAACTGAATCAGTTGCATCACTGCCGAAGCGCCGGCGCTGATAAACGCGCCGATGACAATCCACGTAAGTCGGCGGCGGTAAGCGACGGCGGTTTCCAACAGTTCCAGTCGCAGATTGATGCCCGGCTTGCCGTTGCCGCGAATGGCCTCATCGAGCCGGTCGATCTTCGAATGAAGCCCCGCGAACTCAGAGCGACAAATTCGTTCGTATTGACAGTTGTTTTGATTCATGTAACTTCTTCCATGTCAACTTGTTTTGTATGAATTCGCATGGTGGTGCGGTATCCATCGCTCCATCGCCAGCAAGGTTCATCACCCGGCCCGACGACCTCGTACACATAGGTCTGATCGCTACTGGTTTCCCGGATGCGATCCCCGCGTTTGGGCAGGATCGGTATTTCACCAAGCACCATGTCCGCCGCGCAAATCAGATAGTCCCGCGACTCGATCCGCAGCAGAGCACCACCGCCATCGTCGATGTTGAAAACCGTCTCGCCGATGGTCGCGGGCACTTCCACCGTGTCGCTGCCGCGCTGATAAACCACAAGTTGCGTCATGAACTTTGTCCGCTTGGCTTCCAACCAAGCCATGCCGCGCTGTAGAAGATCAGCCACTCGAACCTCCTCACTGACTCAATCGCACGCGCACCGTCGCATCGGTATCGACGACGGCTTGGATGGTTTTGCCGAGGAGCTTGTTGCCGCTGGCTGTCGTCGTTGCCTGTTGCGTCGTCACGTTCCAGTACACATTGACGCCCCTGCCAATCGCGCTGCCGACGGCTGTGGCCTTTGCGAAATCAAAGACGCCGGTGGCCGCCAAACTGCCGGGCGTATTGGCTGGAATGGGACGTTTAGCGATGCCAATCAACTCCCCCAGCACAACCACCGCTTTAGCGGGAACATCCACGTCAGGCGTGTAATCAATGTTGTCGCCGTCATGAACAAAAGTTGCAGACATAAGCAGCTCTCCAAAAAATCACCAGATCACCAACTCACCAGATCACCAAATTTCCCCACCCCCTCCTCCCTCTCCTTACGCTTCGCCCTTGCTCCGCACTCCCGCCCGTGGGTCTTGCAACGCACAGCCGAAATCGTGATACCCGCGCATCTCAACACCCAACACATTGAAATTCGCCTCGGCGGTTTCGATGGTGGGACTCTCCTGCCCGTTGAGGAACGCGACCTCAATTAAGGGCAGGTCGTTGGGATCAGCGAGCAGATACCACGCCTTCTGGCTGTTACCGGCATATTTGCTGTTACCGAGATATCGAGAGACCTCCACGCGATATTTACCCTGGTGGGGGTTCCCGATGGGATACTTGTTGTTGGCGGTGGTGTCGCGAAGTTCAAGGCTCTTGTAGAGTTGGGTGCCGATGGCGCTGAGCGACGTGGGCACCAGCATGACCGACGGCATGATACCGATGGGTTTGCCGTCGGAGTCCACCTGGTCGAGGAATGCGGTCTCGGCTTTGCTGAGGCCGTCGATATTCAAAATCGTGTCCGCACCCGCAAGTAGGTTTTTGTTGGCGACGGTAAAGAACGCGATGTTAGCCAGGAAGATCGTCCAGAAAACGTCATTGATTTTCAGACCCGAACCACGCCCCAATTTTCTCGGCACCGTTGTAATCGCGCCCAAATCGTCATTGATGGTGTCGCGGCGGTCGATGGAGAGCATCAAGCCGTAGGTGTCGGCCTTGTTGGTGTAGGTCTCGTTGCCGAGCGTCCCGTGCTTCAACTCACCGCCGGGAGCGACCTTTTCATATTGGTCCGTGCCGATGAGTCTATAGCTGGTCACGGTTTTGAAATCGTTGACGTTGCGAATCGCGCAGATGTTCCGCCACACACGCTCAACACTAAAGAAGCCTTCGAGCAGAGATTTGTTCGCCACATTCGACAAAATGCCGCCGATATCGACGGTACTCCAACCCGCCATCACCTGATCCTGCGAAGCGAACGCCATTCGCATGATGGTGCGAGGATCGCTTCGGAAACTATGCCCGTGGTAGCCATTCGCCCGCGCCGCTTCCAGGAAAAGCTCTTGCAGTCCGATCCCGTTACGGAAGCGTTTGTCGGCAGCCTCAAGCACCTGCGCATCACAATGCTTCTCAGGTTGCGCAAAGCCCGCCGACAGGAAACACGCCGCTTCCAGCATCGCCTGATTCACCGGCCCAGGAGCGGCAAGAGAAAATCCCAACGGCCCCCCCCCCATTCCTCCTCCCATTCCACCCATTCCTCCACCACCTCCGCCTTGCATTGCGCCGGGCTGCGAGACGATAGGCCGCTTGGCTCGCAGAACCGCCAAAGCCGTTTTTGTCCCGTCCCATCCCTCGCTGATGGCTTGCGCTTCGATGTCGGCGAAGTGCCGCTCGCCCGGAGCGGACGGCGAGCAAAGTGTGCGAATGGCGGCGACGCGATTGGTCTCGGCGAGCGCCTCGGCGCGAATGTCCGCTGTCGTGAGCGCGGGGGTCGCCGCTTGAATCACCGGGGCTGGTGCGGCGGCGGTCGAGGATTCCGGAGCCGCATCGAGCGTGTTTGTTAGGGGGGGGGCCATTACGTTTGTCTCCTGCTGCGGGCGACTCGCGGCGACCTTCGCGGAGGTGGCATCATCGGCACCCAAATCCACAAAACTGATCTCACCGAGCGTTGCCCGGCGCACGACGTTCACAGGGCCGTTGAATGACCGCCCGTTGACGGTGACTTTTTCGTTTGATTTGATGAACTCGAACTCTTCGACCGACGCGCCGAGCGACGCTTGCCAGGGGAATCCGTTCTTGCCCGAAGCGACAATTTCCCTCGCCGCCGCCGTGTCTCGTGACACCACCCCGGTCGCGACAAGCTGCCCGTTCTCCACGCGGATCATGTCGGTATGGCCGACGCCGGCGTCGGCATCGTGCCCGAAGCGGATGGGACGGTTCTGACTGGGAATACTCAAGCCCGCAAGGTCCACGATCACCTGACCGCGCCAGCCGCCAACTTTCATCGGCCCGCCGGTGTAAGCGACCATCCTGAATCGCGGCAGCGCCATTGCACCACCGGCTTCTGCACCAGCAGCGGCGGCGGCTTCAATTTGCATCGTCGCGACAAGCGACAGCGGTGCTGGAACGTAGGGGATCGAGGTAGGCTTATTGTTCATCGGAATCTCCCAAATACAGGCCATCGCTGGGCGCAGAACATCCCCAGCCCTTGCATCAACTCTTTGCAAAGTTCTAATCAGTTACATATAACGAGACGTTTTTAGTACGTGCGTCTCTGCACCCTGTACCGCTCATGCGGCAGCCGCCTTGCTGGGTGCGGATAATCCAAGTTCCTTCATCAACGCCATCTCCTTGGCGCGTTGTCGCAACTCATCTTCCCAATCGCGTCCCTGACGCGCATATTCATAAGCAAGCGTCGTTGTGTTGCTCTGCAATCGCGTAGCCTGCGCATTCGCTTCTTTATTGGGATCGACATGCTCGGCTCCATCCCAAAACCATTGATGTTCAAGCTCACGGAAAGGCGTGGTGCGGAGCCACAGCGGTAGGAAGTCCGAAACGAGAATTGCTTCTTCCAGCCAGGCCCGCAGAATGCGATCAAGCACAACACGCCCGATCTGCTCCTGCTCGACGCGAATAGATTTGAAATAGACCTGATGATCCAACCGCCCTGAAGAATAGTTGTAGCCGCTGCTGTTGCCCGCAGCCACATTGAACGGCATATTTAGACATCTTGCGATTTCATTCAAAATTTGTTGCTTGAACTCCGCGTAAGTCGTCGCGGGCTGCTCGGCGGCGACCTGTCCCAACTTCCACCCACCCGGCAGCACCGTCGCCATGCGACGTTCGAGTTCCACAATATCCATCGGCTCGATGGATTCGGCTTCGCCAGAGGCAGGTGCATCGGTATACAGGACAGCCGCAAAGTCGGCGGCGGTTTCAGCAGCGGCGATCACCGCCAACGTATACCTGCGCAACTGTGCAAAGAGCGGCAACGCCGGCGTAATCTCTGGAATCCCCCGGCTCTGCCCCGGACGATCCGCGCGAAAATAGTGGATCACCGAAGCCGCTGGAACCGGATCGTGCTTGAGTTCATCCAATGCTCCACGTTCGCCGGGATGGTATTTCAAAATGTGATACTGGACGGGGTTGCCGTGAGAGTCGAAAACGATGCCGTCGGTGAGATTGTTCGTCGGCACCTTGGAGCCAGCCGCCGCTTGCGATGTCGTTGCAACCTGGTCCGCTTCGATCAAACGTATGTCGAGTTTCACCGGCGAATCAATTTGCGGATTCGCCGTCAGCAGAATAAAACACTCGCCCGATTCCGCTTTGGCCATCCTCATCGTTCGGAGCTTGCCCGCCAAATCAACCGCATCGCACCACTGCTCAAAAGCCTTCTCCACAATGTTATTGGTGGCGTCATCATCGGTCAGCAGTTGCAAGCGTGGCCCCGTGCCAACGGTGTCGTTGGCCAACGTGAGCACAATCCCGCGAGCATAGGAATTGTTCGCCACCTCATAACGTGCCCGATTCCGCAGCACCCTTCGCACGTTGGGTTGGTTGGCTGCGTTCGCGGATAAGCCGTCCGCCGCCGCCCAATGCCGACGGTTTTCATCGTTCGTGGTCGCCGCGTCGTAGCGCCCCCGCACCCCCCCCCGCGTCACCGGCACCACTCGCGGACTTCGCGCGTAGTCGCTCCGGTGGATGTTTCGCACATAGTCGCCGCTACCATAGGCACGCGAAGAAGCGAAGAAGTTTTTCAAAAAACCAAACATTCAGCAGTGAATCCGTTTCTTAAACCGTTCCTTAATCCGTTCCTGGGGGCACGAGTTTCTTGAAGATTGCTCCCAGTCCTTTCCGTGTAGCTTCCTTTGAAGCGAGGTATTTATCCGCCGCGATTTGATCCCGCAGCGAATGCTGCTGCACCTCGGAACTGTCACCCTTCACGCGAGCCGGCCCTTGGGCGTTTTCGAGGATTATGCCGACTAGCGGACCATGCGGAGTCTCCGGCGAAGATGGTTGCTCTGTAGACATTGCCGCTCTTTCACTCCATGTAATGCGAGCGCACCCGTAGCCAAGTCAGGCGAATCAAACCACCGAGCAACGGGTCATCCCTGTTGCAGGATTCCCGTTCGTTCGGTCAGGCGGTGACGCCATTCACGAACGACGAAAGTGTTGATCGCCCTCGCCGGATTCCGACCTTGCAGTTTGGCCAGCCACGCCTCTTGCATCGCGTCCTCGCGATCCATTGGGTGGGCGAACTCCAACTTGGGAGCCATCCTTGCTTCAAAGTCATCCACATCGACGGTAGGAAGTTGTGTAGAAAAAGTAGTCATCTCACCCATACGTACACGAGAAATGACAAAATGGAGATTTTTTTCAGCTTGGACTGAAAATCGTTCCATATATGGAACAATCTTCATTTTGTTAGGGAATTTCACGGGTGAACATTCGTCGCTCGCAGTGACGGCACTGCCTGGCACGAAGGATGTAGTTACGCCGTAGCCGCGTGTATATGACCGGCAGATGACAGCACCCGCACTTGGGGCAGACAAGGCCCTCGGGCTTGGCGGATGGGATGGCGGAAGTGTTGGTGGTGGTGGATTTTTTCATTTTGTCCCCCGTTGTAATGTGGAGAGTTTTAGACGTTCACGTTTGGGAGCGGCCTTCTGGTCGGTGCCAAAGAGCACCGCACCCTGCATACTCGCGGCGACCGCACAACCGACGAGACAATCGAACCAGTGATTGTCCGGCTTGCCCGGCCTGGCTTTCCATTCATCCACGATGCGTTCACGAGCTTCGGTCTTAACGCGGTACTCAGCGGTGATGTGTTCGCCCAGGAGCAGGTGATCGAAACCGTCGCCACAGGCAAACAAGGACAAACACCCCGGATCACCCATCGGCACCGTCAACCTCGCATGTACGAAACTCTTCCAGTAATTAGTATCAACGACAACGTGACGAATCGTCCGCTTCCCCTGCACATTCGGCGTTCGCCAATGCAGCCCCACTCGTTCGCCGGGCTTTCGTTTGTAATCACTGAATGGAACACTGCTGGCGCCGACATGTCGGCCATGACTGGGCATAACAATCGCAGCATGACGACTCTGCCGACAAAATTGATAAATCATGTCCGTCGTCCAGTTCGCGTCGATCAGACACCGCTCAATTTTCATCGCCGCCCCGTCATCCCGCCGCCATTCCTTGCCAAGCAACTGTTCGGTCGTCGCTTCAAGCCCCTTGTAAATCGCCCCCTCCGGCCCCATCCCTTTATGCACCATCGCCAATGTTCGCTTCGCATCCTTGAGCGTGTAGTACGCCCGCTTGGGATCGGGATAAGCACCGTAATCCACGATATAGCCCGTGAACTGATCGTCCCATCCGCAAACGAGCCAGTAGAGCAATGTCGCCTGCACGTCGATGAACATGGTGAGGTGATTGACACCCACAGGCACCAGGCCACGGGCGATGCCGTTGGTCTTGGCGGTGATGTCGCTGACCGTGAGCAGGCCGTCGGTGATTTTTTCTTCGGGTAGCGGCTGGTTCTGATACTCCGCCCAAAACGTGGATTCGTCACGATACCGCAGATTCATCGCATGTTGAATCGCGGAGACTTCATCATCATTGTGCCGGGCGTCCCAAGCGACGACAGCGCCGGCGTCCATTTTGGCTCGGTTCGCAAGGTAAAACGCTGTCGCTTCTTTTCCGGTGCCGTCGTTGCGGAGCGAATCGCCCCGAAGCTGCGCATACTGCGCCCAGAGTTTTTCGTTGCTGGGGAATTTGTAAACAAGCTGCGTTCGCTCTCCCTGCCACTCCGGATGTTTGTCACGGTTGAGAATCCGATCCGCCAGATCATCGTTGCGAATGACGGTGCAAGGCATCGCCGCCGCAATGCGGCACCCCGGTCCGGCAAGATTCAGGATCGCCCCGTTAATCACCGCCAAACGCTCATGCACCTGCGACGGCGATTTCGCCGACTGGTCCGTCTGCGGATCGTCGATCACCACAAAAGTCGGACGCACAGAAACACCATCCGGCCTGATGTGCATCGCGCCACGGACATTACCCAACAGTCCGGCAGTCCGAACAATGGCACCGGAACAGCGGCTCCCTGGAATCGTCGGCAGCACAATCTCATCCGCCGTCCAACCGATATGCGTCAACCGCCCGTAATACCGCTGTCCACTACAACGCCGGCTCTCACCCTCCAACTTCCGAATCGGATAAACCGCCTCCGGATAATCTTCCAACAACAACTCATTCTGTGACAGGTGACTTTTGAGATTCGCCAGCGCCCCCGTCGCATACTCCGCCGTCGCCGCGATCAAAAAGACAAACGGCTGCCGTCCGGTGAGCAACGCCCACAGCGCCGCCACCTGACAAAGCGTCGTCTTGCCCGAACCTCTTGGCATGGCCATAGCGAACAACGCCCCGTTAATCACCGCCTGCTCGATCTTCGCGATGACCTTGAGGTGATCCTTCGACCACGCCAGCGTAAACAGTCGCGGAAAATAGCTCTCACAGAAATAACGAAAATTCCCATCCGCCCGCGCACGGCGTTGCAGATTCTTCACCGCCGGAAGCGCACCGATATCCTGAGCGGCCAGTACAATCGCCTTGTTCCGCGCCTTGCTTTGCGCTTTGATGATTTTATATGCCTGCGAGTCCATTTATCCTTATCAACTCCGCCGCGACACGCGCATGCTCTTCCACTGGGTAATGTTCATCCGTAACCTTGAGCGGCAGCAGATAACCCGCCACCAAATCCCTCTGCCGTTTCAAAACCGCTACATCCTCATCACCGACACTCTCGGCCTTCGCCGATCCCGCATACAAATCCAACAACCGATTGAGTTCCCGCTGCGCCTGCAACGCCGTGCGAATGTCCTGCCCCGCAATGCTCTTGGCATAAAGATCATCCAACCGCATCACCGCCCGCCCAATCTGCTCGTCGCGTGTGTAATCGGCGGCGACCGTGATACGCTTCCTCGCATCAGCAACGACCTGCCTTGCCTCCTCGACCGGCGTTCCCGACTGCACCGCAAATCCCTCCGCCGCCTCGGCACTCATGCCGTTGACCAGCAGCAAAACAATCCGGTCCCGAAGTGAATGTGGTTTACCTGGTATACCTGCCATATCTTTTAACCTCCTGTGCCTCGTAAAAACGTCCGCTGAAAAAGGGGTGGTTCATATCGAACACCCCGGTTTGCTTGCCTCTGACAGCCTCGGAGAAGCCTTCCCGGATGAGTCGGGAAATTCCTCTATGACCTATTTACAGTGAACTAAATAACGTCCGGTGTTCCTCATCCTCATCTTCCGCCGACAACTCCACACCACGCCGATCCTCCCGGTATGCCGGTACGTTTGAATTTCCGTCCATTACGACCTCCGGCACCTCATGCCCCGCCGCAACCAGCAACTCCCTCAAACTCGGCCCCATATGCGGCCCTCGAAACGTGCTCCCCTTGCGAGCCTTCTGACAATTCGGATTCAGAACAATCTGCCGCCCCAGCAAAGTCAGCGGCGTGAACGGCAACCGCCGCTCCAGGATGTATTCTGTGATCGACCCCGGCCTTCCATCGGAAAGACGCGGACGCCGCCACAACCCACGGACCTTCCGGTTGTAAGGTTCCGCCGCATACTCCATGAGGATCGTCCTGGCTCGATCCTCCGGCTCCGCGTCGTTGACCTCCTGTGGCTTTTGAGACGGACAAAAGAAACACGCGCTCTTCGGCGGGATCGGCAACCCCGCCGCATCAATAATTTCCTTGCACTTTTCCAGATTGATCCCCCACTCCATGAGCGGCATATGATGCTCAAACCGCTCTTGCTCTTTGGGATCGGCCTCGCCGGAGTGGGCTTTGGCGTCAGCGTCTTTGAGGCGATGCGTTTCATCACAATCGAACCCGATGTACTTCAACACTTTAATCCCGCGAGACCAGGCCCGACGAGCTGGTCCCCAATGTCCGGTCCAACGTTGCTGCGGTTCGATCTTGAACTTCACCGCGCATGTGTGCATGTTGAACGTCGCTCCCGGCAGCGTCGCATTCAGGATCATGTTGCCTTCCAACGTGTGGTACGGTGCCCACTTTGGCCGATACGCAACGATGGTGATCCCCGGAAACCCGTGATCCTTTAACCACTGGTCGAACACGGGAATAAATCGGTACGTCGCCTGCTTCTCGCTCCCGACATTCGCGAACAAAATGACATCAGGACGGATGCCTCGGCGGTGCATCTCGATGAGCATGGCCGTCGAATCGCGGCCCGCACCGTAGGACACAATCAAAGGTTGGTTCCCGATCATGCCGCACCGCCTTTCCGGATGCTCTCCACGTCGGCGTCGAACAAGCCGGGCTGTTTCGGATTGAGTGCGTCGTACTCCTCTCGAAAGAAATCTCCCTTCGTCTTACCCGCTCGCTTCCCCGCCGCCGTGTGAACGTCGAAGGCGTAGTCGGGAATTGCTTCGGGCTGCTGACGCGCCGTGTCCAGGTCTCGTTCAAGCTCCGCGTCATCAACGGCTTTAGGGTCGTAGACCAAGTTGGTCAGATGATCCGCATCGCGGCACTTGCGCGACTGGCACAGCAGAATCGTCGCTTTCGATGCAAAGATTCTTCCGCCGCCGGGCTTCTGCTTGTCGATGATTTGCCACGACCTGTACAGCGCTTCGATTTCGTGGGTGATGATTCCCCAGCAGTCCTCCGCACTGATCGTCAGCAAACGCCGCCACACGTATTCCCTGTAGTTGCTCTCGAACAACTCGATTGCCCAGTAACCGGCGAGGCGGGCGTCGCCGCGACGGATCGCCTTCTGCAACGCCGACGCAACATCCAGCAGAAAATATCCACGGGTAGTTTTCAATTTCACAGGGCACCACCTTTCATCAACTGAACTTGCAGGGCTTGCACAATCCGCCGAAAACTCAACTTGCCACCCTCGACCCCGGCGGCGAGCACCTTCTTCACAATTTCCGGCGAAGCTGCTTTGCCGGTTTCCTGTCGCCAGATGCCCTCCACCAACAACCGGGCGTCAGCTTGCAACCGCACCGGATCGGCAACAAAGTTGAGCGGAACGCAACGATCCCGAAACCGACTCGGCAGCGTGTTACCGAAATTCGAGGTGAATATGACCACGCTGCGGATCGGCAGATTTTCCAAAACATCCAGCCAAATCGTCTCGGCAGCCTTACTCATCCGATCCGTTTCATTTATGACCGCGACCTTCCACCCACTCCCGTACATCGTGGTCAAATGCAAACGTCGGTACATATCTCGCACGGCGTCGGCGGACTGTTCGCCGCTGGCAATCGACCACACCCCGCCGAACTCGGCATGTTCCACCGCACACCCCAACGCCTCGGCCAGCGCCCAGGCTACGGTTGTTTTCCCCGTCCCGGTATCCCCCTCACACAGGAAAGCCACCGGATAAGGATTCGCCACGAATTGTCTCAATATATTGACAACCGTAGGCTGGCCTAGAATCGCGTCCAAACTTCTCGGCCGGTAACGCTCGGTTAGTGTCCCGGTTCTCTCACGCGCAGCCTGTAACAGCCTGGTAATGGGCGTGAGGATGGGGGGAGATATTGTGGGGGATGTTGTGGGGGGGATGAAGTGCCGCAGAATCTTTTCGAGTTTCTGCCAGGGTAGGCCAACTTCACCGGCCAACATGGAAACACGCTCTCCGGCGGCACGGCGCTGCCGAAGATGTTGAATGGTCTCTATAGGTAATGACAACGCTGTCATGGTTGGGTACTCCTCAATTCGGGTTTGGAATCAGAAAACATGTCGATGGTTTCGGGACAACGGGCCTGCTGCCACTTCGCCGCCTCGCGTTGAACTTGCAGGTCCAGCGGCGACGGCTCCGGAAAAGGAAACTCCTCCTGCTCGCCGGTGAGCACTGGGGCAACGGGTTTGCCAAAGAGGTCGCTCGTCATGGCCTCCCCCCCCCTTCCTCCCCTCGCAAACTTTCCAGAAGGCTTTCCAGAAAATACTTCGCGTCATCGACGCCGATCACATCGAAGTCTTCCATGCCCTCGACCGACACCACATGCAGGTGATGACTCTCAATCTCGCAGTCCAACAGATTTTCCAGTTTGCTCAGTGCTTCCCACATAGCGACTTGATGACGGACGGCTTCACGCAGAATCGGCAACACCGACATGCACAACTCATGCTTGATCGGTTTAGACATGACACACCTCCTGCTGTTCCATCGAAACAGCCATCTGTTCGCGTAGCCACGAGATCGCGGCTTCGCGATTGGTAACTCCGGATTCCACGAGATAATCGAGCGACATCCGATCCGGCCCCGGCAAATACTGTTTGCCGCGAGTCCCCATGCTCTCGCTCAGCCGGCCTAGCAGGTGCCGGAACTCCGCTGGCGCGACGACCATGCGGAAGAACCCGATATCGCAAACAGCGGTGGCAAGACTGGAAATATCCAGTGGCATATCGGCTCTCTTGAGTTCAACGAAACTCACCAGCTTGCGAACCACAGAAGTGACATCCTCCCCCACGGAAACCCCCACGATCCGCACATTGACGCCTCTCTGCGTCAGCAGGTCCGCCAGCGCGATCGCGGCGGCTCCCCGGTAAATCAACTCCTCTGGTTTTTGCGCCCAAAAGACTGTGAGGTTCACACCGATGGACAACGTGCGGCGAGGCTGACTTTCCCGAACACTTCGTTCCCACGCATTCGGTTCCCGTGCCAGGAATCGCAAGCTATCAAGCTCATCGCCCCAGTCCTGCCCTCGGCGAATTTTACGACGCGGCTGCGTGGGTATGGACAAATCGCCAATGAACATTTCCCGCATTGCATCAATCTCGCAGAGCAACTTCGGCGCTGGCTCACTGATAGCCTTGCGGAGCGAATCCTTCGTGTGTCCGTTGCTCCACGCATCCCCATTATGTCGCATGTGGAGTTTGTTCATGGCTACGCGAATATCTTCGCACTGTGCGTAGTCGGCGAAGCCGTCCTCGACGACTTCTGACACGCTCGACCACATCAGGCGATCCGTTCCATCCGGCCCTCTCTCCGCTAACCCTTTCAAAAAGGCTGGCGCGTAGGTGGGCGTAAATCCGATCCGGCGGAGCGGCTGGTCGTTGGAGGGAGAATTGGCCGCAACGACGATGGCTCTTCGAACCGTCTTGGCTCGCGGAGAACTCGCCCCCCCCCCACGGCTCCGGCTCCTCTTGCCTCGCTTGCTCGGCAGCGGAGCATCCAGATCGGTGTGAGGGCCACAGGCTGGGCAGCGAATCCCGTAGTGCTTGGCAAACCACGCCTGCTCGCCTTTAATAACCTTCTTGTCACAAGCTCGACAGACACCGCTATAGAACGCATTGATTAAACGAGGTTTTTTGGCGTAGAGAGTCATCAGCACACCTTCGCTTTCTCATCATCCGACCAGTCCTGGAAGAACCGAGCCTTGACATCATCGAAACTGCGACCGTGCCGCAATGCCTTGATCGAGGAAACCACCAACCGCGTTGAAGCAACCCGACGTATCCGGTTGCGGCTGATCGCGCCCCGAACCTGCTGAACCCATTGGAGCAGCGTGTCGCCGACTTCCCCATCCAGCCCTGACTTGACCAACTCGGTTTCCAGCCCTTCGTCATAAGTCACAAACAGCGTCGAAAGACAGAACCGATCCAATGTGGAGGCGTCCAACTGATTGCGACCGACGTACATCAAATCCCCACCCCGCCCCCATGTATTGGCTGCGGCGATGATGATGCAATTCTCATGTCGCCGATGAACAATACCGTCCGGCGTCACAAGCACTCCGTTCGCGAGCGCGGCATTGATCGCCACCATCACATTCGCATCGGCGGCATCAATCTCATCCAACAGATACACCCCGCCGCTTTCGTACATCTGCACGAACAGGCTCGGCACAAATTTCCAACTGCCATCCGCTTGAGGCAGTGTTCGGCCCAGCAGGTGCGTTTCCGTGATTCCCGCAGACAGCGAGATAAATCCGAAATACCTTCCCAACGCCTGGGCAAGATTCTTCGCCAGCGTGGTCTTCCCCGATCCCGACGGCCCGACCAGCAGAAGATTCGTGTGGCCTTCCTCGACCAGGCCGACCAAATCAGTAAATTGTCGATGCGGCAACTCGGCCAACGTATTGATCGCCCCGGTCGGCAACCGAAACTCGACCGACTTTGGCAACGTTACTTTGCCGATCTCCTCGCTGACGATCTCGCGGATCGACGCCTCATCGACACCCTTGTCGTGAAGGTGTTCCTCGACGGCACGGGCGAGCAGTCGGAAGATTTCGTTTGGCTCCGGTCGCTCCGCTGGGGGAGAACTGGTGGACTGGGGGGAGGCTTGAGTGGGGAATTGGGGGGGGATAGACTTACGTGGCATCTTGAACTCCTTTCGTTCTGGTGCCTGGCCGGCAGGTGGCGTAATCACCTGGCCGGCCCCTTTGTTTATCCGTCCCTCGCCGCCGGACAGTCCGGCGGGAGTCGGATGGCTTAAAAGTTGGTCTGGAATCGCTTCATTTCGCGGAAAAATTCTTGAACTTCGTCGTCACTTCCGCGATATCCATCCGTGCGGCGTTGCACATCACGAGCAAACTTCATCAACTCTTCGTCACTGGTGTTGAGCGGAATTGCCCGATTCATCCTCTTCCCTACTTGGTATGGGTGTGGGTCGATACAAAGGATGAAATGCCTGTCCGGGAAGTCATCTCTGTGAATGTTTGCACTGGCTATTTTTCCGTTAAATTCGATTCGTGCGAGTTTCATGGTTTACTCCTGTGTTAGAGAACATATAAATTTTGTTATATAAGTATCCTACAGATCATACGTTGAGTCAAATAAATAACTAAATATCTCGATTACATAAGGCTTTGTTTGATGGATAGTTGACAACAAGCCTCAAAAATTCTTTTATTTTTCCTTTTCCACAGCTTCTCAGACGCTTACCTTGTTTACCTTTGAATCGTCACCATCCGCGTCGCCACGCTGGTTGGACAGAATGCTCCCGGCCCCTTAAACGCATCGCTCGGATTCTTGTCGCTCTCCCCGCCAACGTCGGCCAGCCAGTCACGGAACTCGGTCGCTTTCCGGTCGCTGCGATAAAACGACCCTTCTGACATAATCGCCACGAGCCTGCCGTCCGGTTTGAGCAGGCTGTAGGCATGGCGAACATGGTCAATGTCCTGTCCCTTTTCAAACGGCGGGTTCATCACGATCTTGTCGTACCCTCCACCCTCAACATCTTCCCCCTGATGCCGGAGAAAATCCGTAGCAACCAAGGTGTACCCCTTGGCTTTCAAGATCGGCCACAACGCTCCGCAAATCTCAATCACATCCGGAATCACGCCCTGGGCTTTCATAGCGTCGGCAATGTCCCCTTTGCCAGCAGATGGCTCAAGCACTTTGTCACCGGGTCGCAGGTCGGCAGCCACAAGCATCTTGTCGATGAGCAACTTCGGCGTCGGAAAGAACCCCCGAATACTCATACGCCGAACCTTATCCTCCAACTCCGCAATCCACTGTGCATGCGCTTGCTCGGCAAACACCTTGGCCGCTTCCGGACTTCTGACGCTGACCACGAGTTCACGAATCGCTTGGGCGATGGGCGAGCAATCGGCATAGTCCCCTTCATGAACTTCGTAATAACCCGTGGATTCCAACCGCTTGCGAACCAGCGGAGCCACCTGTGCCTTGCTCTTCAAATCTTTCAACATGATCGGCACTGCTCCCCTCTCATGAGCGTCGGCCAGTGCCCGCAGTGCCTCTTGGGTACGCTGTATGTTGCCCCCTTCGATGATCCTTTGCCGATATTGCCGGTTCCGCTTCGGCGTCGGATTTTGCGTCATCGGTCGCATGTTCACATCAATCTGCCCCTGCATACGATCCGCTATGCTGCGAAGGGTTTGCGCCCGTGAGTTCGTGACTCGCGGACTGGCAGTCCTGACGGGTTCGGGCAAAACATCGACCGGCTCGCGTGGGTGATTGGGGGGGGCGGGGGGGACGGAGAGGACAGGGGGAATGGGGGGGGCGGCGGGGCGAGTGCTTGGGTGGAACAGGTTAAACTCACGTAGGGTAAACTCACGTAGCATCTTGAACTCCTTATCGTTCTGGCGTCTGACCGACGGGCGGCGTAATCACCCGACCGGCCTCTTGTTTATCCGTCCCTCCCGCCAGACAGCCCGGCGGGAGTCGGATAGTTTTCAAAATCAATCAAACATCCTGGAATCGTTGCAATTCCGTGAAAATGTCCTGTAGGTCGCGATTATTGGCGTACTTCCCGTTGAAGTGATTCTGCACTTCAATGGCAATCTGCATCAATTCATCGTCATAGATGATCGTTGACGACTCCCACGTCTTGCACTCATATGGATATTCGAGGGTGCTTGTGACAGTGAAAGCCCGTTCGTTGGTTCGTTCCATAAGAACTCGCCCAATTCTTCCCACAAGTTCGATTCGCTTTGTCCACATGGTTTGCTCCTTTGGTTCGAGAACATATAAGTCTTGTTATATAAGTATCCTACAGATATCGCATTGAGTAAAATAAATGACTAAATATCTCAATAGCATAAGACTTGTGTTTTTATATAGTTGACAACAGGCTTCAAAAATTCTTTTATTTTTTCTTTTTCACGGCTTCTCGGGCGATTACCTCAATTACCTTTTAACTCTCACAACCAACCGCGTTGTCCCCTTCGCTTGGACAACATCCAGATATGGTCCCCACTTACGGCGAAGGTATTTGATTTCCTGTTCATGGCGGTCGGCGCTGCGTTGTCGCGCATTACCGCCCGAACCAGCAAACCGTGTGTGAATGAAACTATAGCGGCCATCCACAAGCACGAACCGATCCAGCATCAACGACTGCAAACAAAAGTCGATGTCCGCTCGCAATAGCAGCGACGTGTCGTAACGAAGCTCCCGACCCACGACGCCCACAATGCCGCCCACCCATGTATTGATCGAAAACGGTCTAAAATTCGCATACGTCAGCGGCCGCGCCGCCTGCTGGAACCCAAACACACGAACACCGGCATCCACGGCCATGATCGCCAATCGCTCCACAATCGCCCGCGCGGTGTCGGCATCCTCGATGCGTCGCTTGTGAAACCCAACCTGTGAGTACACATGCGTCACATCGTCATCGACCATCACCACGACAGGATCGGCAACGTTGTCCATCACCCACTGCCGCAGCGGGCCGATCCCGACGACGCCGGCGGGATGCACAAGCAGGTTGCCTGTGACCTTGGCGTAAGCCTCCACTTCATCATCGCCGACACAAACCACCGCATCCGGAAACAGCCGCAACGCCTTCTCTTGTAAAACACTCGCACGACCTTTCGACGGTATAACAATCTTCACGCTTTCTCCTTTGTTGTGACAGGCTCTTGAATCCAAAACAACTTTCCCAACTCCACCAGACCCTTTGCCTTACTCCACAACTCCCACATACAACTTTCACAAAACACGCCGCGCTGTCCGAGCCGTTCGCCCCAGGTGATGCGAAACATGGCCGCATGACGACACTCGCTCTGACAACACTTCACTTATTCCCCTCCCCCGTCAGCATCCGGATCGCCTTGGCACCGTCGATCACCCGTCCCAGCCCGATCTTCGTCTTACCACCCGGATACGTGATCCCGACCTTCTGAATCCCCAGCCGCTCACACGCCTGCTGAAAATCCTGCTCGTGATGAAACATCAACATAATGTAGTCATGGTGCTCGAACGGCTGACACTCCATCTGCGGCAACGCCGCCGACGGTTCCTCTTCCGGCTCCGACTCCTCATCCGTCGCCACCAAACCGGCGGCGGTATTGTGCAACAGATCGCGAACCCACAAACTCTCCGCCGTGATCGACTCGACCAATGCCTGATACGCCGCCGGATCGCCCGTCGCCAACATCCCGACCGGATCAAGCGTCGCAAGAATCTTCCGCTCCGCTTCCTCCGTCCAGTCGCCCACCAACACCGGCACAACCTCCTTCGGATCAACCACTTGTTTCCGCGCATGCCCATCAATCAGTCTCCCCGTCCGCTCATTGAACAAAAACGCCCCCGCCCACCCCACATCCGGATCAGCCAGCAAATCCTTAATCGACTGCAACTGCTCCGGCGAATGCCGCCGCCAGTTCGCAGGATTCTCAAGCAACGACCCAGCTTCAACCCACTCCAACCGCAGATTCCTCGAATTACCCATATTACCTGTACTCATTTTGATTACTCCTGAAACACAATTTTGACACTGCCACAACAACGATTGATGTGGCGCTTACCTATCTTGCGGATACCCAAAACACTCTTTTGCAAAATAAAACTCTAGCTTCCCCCCCCCTGGTTCCCTCCGGAGGGTCGAACACAGAGGAGCCGGGAAGGACCCATTCACCATCAACCGCCCTATATATTTCCCTTGATGCGGGTACGGCGGATCGCGAGAACGGCAATAACTGCAATAAACAACTACTCAATACCCGTTCGTGTTTGTGTATATGTATTTGATGTATTTGATGTATTTGTTTCAGCCCCAGCCCTAATATATTTTTCTTCTCTTGTGTTTTTTTTGGCTTGGGGTTGTTTTCAAATACATCAAATACATGTTTTGCTATAAGTGCTTTGTTTTGCATGGAATTACGTAATGTATTTGACCGTACTCCATATGTTAAGATATTGGCGAACGTCGTTATGACCGTCGAAACTATGCAATTATTTGGCGTCATAGAGCCTCCATGCCATTCCAGCGATGCGACGTTGAGGGTCGATATCCAAAAAACATTGCCCCAGTACGCGCCGGCGAAAGAGACGGAGCTTGCTACCTACTTGCTTGGGCGTTGGCGTTCGTCCGGGCGGACAACCGACGATCCCTTCGAGTGCAGCGCGCATTGCTATCGAATCTGTGTCGCTGGGCCGGTATTCGGTTCGATACAAACGTTCCAACATTTCGGAAACGATGACGCCCCGGTTGAGTGGGTCGAACGCCTTCCATGCTGTAAAGAGTTGGGCAAGGGCATCCGCCGTCGTGTCGGCAGCTTCGGCCAGGCGTGTCCGCGTCAAGCACGGATCGGGCAGGCCAATCCATACGATCGCTTCGCGGACAAGATCGCTCCACCCTTCAAAACTACCAAAGGGCGTCAGCCCCGCCTTGAGGCGACCAGCACGGCAGTAGGTCGCGAGGATGGTCAGAGCGTCGGCGAGAAGTTGCCCGCGATTGGCGGTGATCCACGCCAGCAAGTTCGGGTGCTGAAAGCCGGTACGGTCTTCGGGGTGCTCCTCCAACACGTCGAGCCGAACATGGATGATCCGCCGCGTTGTATCAGCCGCGACCTGTACGTTATTTCCCGTGGCGTACCACGCCGGCAGTAGCGGCAACTCAACTTCCTGACTCTTGCCGAGGATGCGGTCTTTCCACCTGGTCGATGTGAGCGCCCGATCCAGTGCGTCGTTGCCGAAGACGCCCTCAAGATTGTCGAACAGGATCAGCCGATCACCCGCAATCGCAATCGACGTGATTTTCTTCCGCATCTCCTCCGAATCGTGGGCATAGCTGGACACCGGCATCTCACGGCCCAGCACGATCCGCCCAATCGTTTGTGCCAATAAACCTTTCCCTGCACCGCGAACGTTGGCGTCGATGAGGAACATTGGCGTCGGCCCGGCGAATGCGAACCGTGCGAGCGGTGTGAGCAATCCCGCGAGCCATGCCGCCTGATGCTCCTTCGACTCAAACCGAAAGTCGCAGACCACCTGCAACAACCGCTCTGCCGCCGCAATCGCATCGTCCAAATCGGCCTCATCATGGACCGGCGGAAACGTCATACCCACTGCCGGTTCGTAGAGCACCCCAGTACGCGGATCGTAGCCCGGTGTCTGCCACACTGAACCGTCGCTGCGAAGTATCGGCGCGTCCGACACCCCCATGAGCGGACGAATCCCCGGCCATTCCCCGCGAGCGTCGATTGCCGAAACCAACCAGGGCGGCGGATGCGCCGGCACCTCATCGCCCTTATTGTTGAGCTTGCTGAATGTTGCGCATCGCGTCATCCGCTCTCGCAAATTCGCTGGTGGTAATGACTGAATCGTCGGCGAGCCAGGTGCCCGCAAAATGCCATCGTCCGGCTGCTGGTCGCGGATCACCCGCATCAGCATCCCGCCTCGCTGATAAACTCCCGGATCGGCAGTCAACGCTTGCAACGCC
>Ga0123357_10000386_pt1 | contig 41825 bp, 26 predicted proteins | sample TergutEmb28metaG_FD_89873 | JGI IMG/M metagenome (GOLD analysis project Ga0123357, IMG submission 89873) | Embiratermes neotenicus P4 segment gut microbial communities from Petit-Saut dam, French Guiana - Emb289 P4 | ecosystem: Host-associated > Arthropoda: Insects > Digestive system > Gut ...
CATATCCGGTTGAAAGAGCATGGGTATTTGGCTCGTATGCGCGTGGTGAAGAAACCCGCAAAAGCGATATTGATATTATGGTAAAGTTTGATGAAAATGCAGGAGTTTCCTTATTCGATTTTATACGAATTATGAATAAATTACAGGATACTTTAAATAAAAAAGTAGATTTGGTAACGGAAGGCGGCATAAGAAAATTTGCAAGAGATTCAATTGAACGAGATAAAATTTTGGTTTATGAGAGAGATGGTGCGGGATAAATACACTGAAATAGAATGGCAGACAATTATTGGACTGCGCCACGTTTTAGTACATGGTTATTATCAAATTGAAGATTTTATTACTTGGGGAGTTATTCAAAAAGATTTGCAACCGCTCAAAAAACAAATACAAACGCTATACGAAAATAAATTATGAAAACAATTAAACAATTTTTGGTAATAGGAATATTAATATGTTTTGTATTACCTTCTGTAAATGCTCAAAAAGAGACTATAGACGCTCGGTCGATTGCTGCCGAACCAACTCCGGCTTTTCCCGGAGCGGAAGGCGGAGGTAGATACACAACCGGCGGACGGGGTGGAACCGTTTATTTTGTAACTTCTTTGGATGATGGCAATACGGGTAACACGTCCACCCGCGAAGGAACTTTGCGCTGGTGTCTTGGACGTTCGGGCGCTAAAACCATTGTATTCAAAGTCGCCGGAATCATTCATCTGAGTTCCCGCTTGAATATTTCGGCAAACACTACGATTGCCGGACAAACTGCTCCGGGCGACGGGATTTGTATTGCAGGTAATTCAGGTTATGTGAATGGCGACAATGTGATTGTCCGTTTCATACGTTTCCGGATGGGAGACCTCAACGGCGTGGAAGACGATGCTTTTTGGGGACGAAATCATAAAAATATCATTATCGACCACTGTACCATGAGTTGGAGTACCGATGAAGCCTCTTCATTTTACGACAACGAAAATTTCACGATGCAATGGTGTATTCTCTCCGAAAGTTTGAACAATTCCATACACATAAAAGGCGCTCATGGCTATGGAGGAATATGGGGCGGAAAAACAGCCTCGTTTCATCACAACCTTCTGGCGCATCACAACAGCAGAAATCCGCGAATGTGCGGCGCCCGTTATTCAAATTTACCTAATCTGGAATTGGTGGATTTTCGCAACAATGTTATATACAATTGGGGAGGCAACAGCGGATATGCAGGAGAAGGCGGTCGCTATAACTTTATCAATAATTATTATAAACCGACGAGTTCATCCAGTAATCGAACCCGTATTTTCCAGCCAAATGCCGACGACGGAACGAACAGCCAACCTGCCGGCGTATGGGGAACATTTTATGTGGCAGGGAATTATGTTGATGGAAGTCCTGCCGTTACCAATGACAACTGGCAGGGAATAACCCCCAATCCGGGTTCAAAGCCCAAATCGGAAATAAAATCCGATACGCCTTTTGATGTTCCTTTTGTTTCGACGCATTCTGCCGAAAATGCTTATGCTAAAGTGTTGGAACTTTCCGGAGCAAGTTTCCATAGAGATGCAACGGATACGCGCATCATTACCGAAACCCGCGAAGGACTTGCACCCAAAAGAGCATCCAATGGAACTACGCAGGGCGGCTTGATTGATTCTCCTTCCGATGTTGGAGGATGGGAAACGTATAGTTACGACCCGCAATCAGTTCCGGTCGATTCAAACAACGACGGTATTCCCGACGGCTGGATAGAAGAAAATTATCCGGGCAAAATCGCTACCAACCTGAATGAAGAAGGATATACCTATCTGGAAGTCTATTTGAACAGTCTGGTTCAAAACATTGTTGACAAACAGATGGAGGACTTGTTGCCGACCGGCATCCCGACTGTCGCTACGGGAAAAGACGCCCCTGTCGTTTATTACGATAATCAGACAGGCGAACTTCAGGTTAAATCAGCCGAACCGGTTAAACAAACAACTGTCTATTCTTTACAGGGAGTTGCCGTCAGGAAAATCAATTCTTCGGGCGTTTATGTGGTGCGGGTGGTATTGAAAAATAATGAAACATATATTTCTAAAATCGTTGTGAGCAAGCCGTAAAAGCGCTATTTGAGCAACCCTTTCAATATCGTTTCCGGAACTTTCACGATCGTTCCGTGTTTATGCCCTTGCGGCACACTGATTTTATCGTTGATGGGGATGAAATGCTTGAAATCTTTTGTTGAAACGGCATCATAAGTTTTTTTACGGTAAGAGTCGAAATAAATCAACCATTCTTTCCCTACTTTGGTTACGGAAGGACCTTCGGTGTACATATCGGTAAAGCGTTCTGTCATATTGCCGTAAGGACCGGCAGGCGTTTTTCCGAATGCAGCCAGAATGTTACGGTTTGGACGGGTATTATCCTTAAATACCAGCACATAATCCGATTTTGCACGTTTGACGATTTGCGCATCGATCGACGAAAATCCCGGATCATACAATAATTCGGCTTGCGTAAAATTCACAAAATCTTTCGTTTTTGTATAATACAGGCGATGATTATTATATTCGTCTTCGTCTCCCTTTTCAAATTTAAATGGGATGGTGGAAGCCCAGACAATATAAAATTCTTTCGTTTCATTTTCATAAAAGACTTCCGGCGCCCAAACATTAACTACTGTGGTATCATAAGCCATGACAGGAATATGTTTTTCTTCCGACCAGTGAATCAAGTCTTTGGAAGAGGCATAGCCAAAACCTCGATCATCTTTCCAACTGCATGTCCAAACCAGATGAAATGTGCCGTCGGGTCCTTGAACCATGCTCGGATCACGCATTACTTTTTGCGTTCCCACTTCCGGTTTCAGAAATATGCCGGGGATACTGTCCCAATGATAACCGTCGTAACTGTAAAGGAAGCGAAGTCCTTCCGTTGCAGGTTCATGGAAAGACGTGAAGAGATAAACTTCCTTTTCTTTTGCTTGACAGGAAAATAAAGTTACCGTTGCGAACAGTAAGAATATAATCTTTCTCATATACAGAATTTTAATTGGTTTTAACAATCTTGAAAGTTCGTTCACCTTTTCCGGTTATCACTTGAATGAAATAAACGCCCGTCGTTGCAGACGACATATCTACTTGAGTTTCAAATGCAGAAGAAATAGATATTCTATTCTGAAATATTTTCCTTCCTGAAACATCAAAACATGAAACGGCAGCTTCCTCCAATCCACCGGAGTGAACGGAAAGATACAATACATTTTTACCCGAATAACGATATTTTATTTCAAATTTTTTCGCATCCGGTTGATTGATAGCATTGGACGTCGCATTGGGAAAATACAGGTTGACTTTACGAGTCAAGACAGTACCTTCGCTATCGACGCATTTAAATGTGAACGATGCAAGTTTAGATGTCCCTTGTGAATAAGAGGCAACAGCAACCGAATCGTTTTCGAGGGTTACCATACAATTTGCTGTCTCCTCGATGCTGAACACAGGCGATTTTGTAAAACCTGCCGCAAATTTTTTCAAGTCTATTTGCTCATTGCCGGATTCAACAGTATAATTTGGATTAGCCATCCAATCAAGAAAATCGTCAAGGTATGTGAAACCGTCCCGATCCGGGTCGGCATTCGTGTCTGAGAAATCGCCTGCCGGTGAATTGGGATTGGTTTTCGACACCTCTTTTTCCCACCAATCAGGCAAACCGTCATTATCCGAATCGTAGTTTGCCGGACGCACTTCGTTGCCATAGTCTTCCCATCCACCGACATCCTCTTGATTATCAATAATTCCACGTGTGCCGTTGGGTGCGTTATAGCTTCCACGGAAAGTCCAGCTTCCTTCCAGCGTTTCTCTTACCACTCGCTGGTCGTGGTCGTCAAATGCAGGCAGAGTAGCGCCCACATCCGACAATACCTGTTTATAGGCTTCTTTTGCCGTATGAATGGTAGCATACGATGGGAAAAACGGTTCATAAGGACTTGCCCATGGATCGGGGTGGTTGGAGTCTGCACGGCAGCCGTTTTTCGGATCAGACAGGTTTTCATATTTCCCTTCCACGATATTTCCGCTGCAATAGTATTTCTGCGTACCCGGAAATCCATCCCATTGGGCATTCAAAGCATAGAATTGATTGGATTCAACGCCCGGTTTGTAGTAGTTGTTTACAAAATTTACCTGATTAGCGCCCCCATCGGTAGTTCTGCCGCCCCAATTATAAACTACATTATTGAATATATCTAATTTCCCCTGATAGAAGCCATTTCTGTCTAATCCTCCGGCTAAGCTCCAATTGCGTCCTTCGCTGTGTACTAACAAATTGTGATGATAGCTTGAGATATCTCCTCCGATACTTCCAGCATAACCGTGCGCAGTGCCGGGAGGATAGTTTTTATGTCCGGCTCGATTCAAGGGTTCTGAAATCAGGCAACGTTGAAAAGTTATGTTTTTTGCATTGCGCGAACTGGTTGCTTCGTCTTTCGACCAGCTAATGGAAGCATGGTCGATGATACAATGATCCGCGCCCGACATTCCCATTCCATCAGTGGTATCATCCGTGCCGACCCGCAGGCGCAAATGTCTGAATACCACATCATTTACCCCTCCAATGCCGAAAGCATACCCTCTCACGCAAATACCCTTGCCCGGCGCAGTTTGTCCGGCGATGGTAATATAGGGTTTGTTCACCGACAAACGGCTATCAATAGTAATAATACCGGATACATCAAATATAATAGTGCGGGGAATTTCCTCATAAACCGGATTTTCTACCGCATCGCGCAAGCTGCCGGGACCGCTGTCATTCAGATTGGTCACTTTTACTACTATGCCGCCGCGACCGCCGCGTGCAAAACGTCCATAACCTTCTGCTCCGTAGAAAGCCAGTTGCCGCGGACGGAAATACCATACATTTCCTTTGGTTACCGTTCCTTCGTTATCTGTTTCATCTATGCGCCAATAGTAAGTATCCATACTGTATAATCCGCTTACGGTATAGTTTGTTGCCGTCTGATTTCCTTTGTATTCGGGACTTGATTTATCGGCATCCTGCACATTTTGCAGATTAGTTCCAAAATAAACATCATGTGAAACAGTATTATCTGCAGCCGTCCATTGTAAGTTAAAAGCGTCATTGTCGGCATCAATATGTTCATCCTTATCGGCAGGAACAGGTAAAATCGCCTGTTTATCAGCATTGCTTGTTCCTATTTCAAAACCGTTGAGTACAGGCATTTTGCTCGATGCTGACGTACCTTTGACAATTTTAAATTCAAATATAGCTTCTTCATCATTTTCAATCGTAAACTCGGTATAGAATTTAGCGGCTAAAGCGTTTGCCGATACCCTGACAGTAGGAGTAAGGACTTCCATCAGAGTACCATTGTAATATATTTCCATGTCGGGAAAAGTATTGTTTGCCGGATTGTCCACTTGGTTGTGATAGGTCAGAATAGTGTGGCGTCCGGGTTCTAATCCTTTTATTTTCAATTCAATACATGCCGTTTCACTTCCGGCGGGTATATCGCTGACAAATACGCCGTCATTCACTAACTGCGAACCTCCGGTTTGTATTCCGGCAGCATACCAGTTGGTTTTCAGGATGCCGTCGCCGGTTGATGTTAAAGTGAAAGTTACATCATTCACCACCAATTGATCTGTTTTTCCATTTACTATCCTCCATGAGGTATAACCCGACTCGTTGACTTCGGAATCCTGTCTTCCATTGTGGTTTAAATCCACCTTAACAGGCTCATCGGAGGCATACATGGACAAAGACATACCTGTAAATAAGGCTATAATGAATAATTTGTTTTGAATGAACATATTAATTTATTATTTATTTTATTTATTTAGCGCCGGCAACGAACCTCCCGCGTCCCAAACAGCCTGCGCATATTGCTGATATCCATCGGCATAGTATATAACAGCTTTTTCCGGATATTTTTTCCGGTACTCATTTACCGCGCGATAAACCGATTCGTATGAAGCGCGTCCAGGCGAAGTGATCCGGGCATGTTGCCGGGGCGCCAGATTCAAACCTCCTTCGGGAGCGTAAAGCGTTCCGTCTGCACGATACATCCAATAACGAATATCAATGATATCTACTATTTTTGAGCGAACCGGATCATTCAGTATGGCATCCTGCACATCCTTAGTAGCGCTTAATGCAATCAGCGGTTTTTCTCCGGTTTCTTCTTCCCATTGTGCAATAACGTCCAACCAGAATTGAACAAAGTGCAACGGACCTGTATATTCAGCGCTAATTAACTGAATAACAGAATTATTTCCTTTGAAATTATTCAAGCATTGGCGAATATACGCTTCGTACAATTTACGTCGAACCGGATTAGAAACATCATAAAACTGTTCCGCCATGAATTGTCTTTTATCGCCGGCAAAAGGAACAGGCTCCGGAAATCCGGTATTGTTGATGTTATTGGCAGTCCGCCACGGGCAATCAACCCAATGAGCGCCGGCTTCGAGAATATTGTGCTGGAAAAAATTCTGATGCAATAAAATTAAGCCTTTTTGGTCAGCCAAATCGGCAAACTGTTTCAAACGCCTCCAATACCAATCATTGTACTTGGTTAAATCATACTTACTTAACCCATCGTATGCAGTTCCTTCACCGCTACGAGCAAAAGGCTGTTCATAAAACGGAACCCAAACATCGCCGTTAATCCGACGGATACGTTCATGATCATCGCGACGGCGGTCATACCACAATCCATAATTATGATCCAAAGCCACAATGTGATTAGCTTTCATCCAATCGGTAACTTCTTCCAAATCATCCGTTAATCCGATTCCTGTCCTGCCGGGGACAAAACGCGTGACGTGAGGTTTGGCTGATGTTTTCAAATAAACAGGCTGAATAGTTCCATTCCACCATGGAACATCATGCTTCTTACCGGTTTGAACAACATCGCCGCGAACCAGCCTGCCGTTTTTAATAGTCAGTGGAAGTGCATTTTTACTGCCATCGTTTAGATTCGACTTAGCGTGGACGCTACGCTGAGCGTCCGGAATTTTCAATCCTGTTGTATCCGTTGGAATCGGATGCTCGGCAATTACTTGATCGATCCATTCCGACATTGTTGTTGCGGGTTGCAAAGAAGCTTTTGTTAATTCTTCTGCCTGTTTAATAGTCGGCGAACTTGTTTCATTTGTCTTAACAGTAAGCAAATATGCTCTGTCAACATATTTGTCGCCCAATCGTTCTTTCAATTGACTGTAAAATAAACTCTGAGGTTGGATATGATTGTTGCTGTCTTTCCAATATCCATTACCGGAAAATTCCGACCATGAACCAAAAGCCCAATTCTGCGCAGTAGGCGGCGCAAAACAATCTATCCGTGAGGCGTTGCATTGCCAGAAAACGCTGTTGGCAGCATTCCATCCGGCGCCTTGCGCATCCTGCATGAGATTTTTATAACTCAAGGCATTGCCGTCTATTGTTACCATATCGTATAAAACGCCAGAAGCCCAGCTATCGACCGACCCGCTGAAACTATATGGCTGGCTGGCATAGCATTGTACAAAAGCATTGGGACCCGGAGCGCAAAATCCGACTGCAAAATCATGATAGCCGTATTCGGAATACAACCGTTGGAAAAGACATTGTTGACCCATTGTAAAAAATGCAGAACGTCGCTGCCCTCCGATTTCGGAAACAGGCTCCTGTGATTTGCAATTTTCTACGGTGATGCGATTAGCCGTTTCAAGCGCGTAAACCGAAGAACCGGCAAAATGTTTGAAATTCATATTTCTGACCCAAGCGTCCGAAACGTTTTCCATCGTAATCGCCATCCATGAATGGGCTTCATCTTTCGGATTCCGGACGTCGTATTCGGAAATGCACTGCATATTTTCGATGCCTACATTGGCAATTCTGCTTTTCCACGAATATGAAATCACATAGCCGCTTCCGAATTGCTTGTCTAACGCAGTCGTTATTGGAGCGTCGAGAGCAATACGATTTATATTGACCGAAACGATTGTTCTGTCCCAATAAATATTCTGTTCGCCGGGTTTCCAGCCCAAAGCGGTTATTCCTCCTCCGAAATGATCGACGCCCAACTGTTTGATCCATTCTTTTGTGGAAGGGCGCATAATTATCACTTTATCGCCGGCTTTCAAATGATGATTGCCTGCAATTGACAATTCCCTTGCGCCAACCGGAACATAATCGTCGGCTATGCGCAACGTGTCGCCATATTGCCGGTCGTCGATTCCGGCAATGCGAATCAACGTTCTGCGGTCTTTTCCGGTTGCTATAAGCCGCGTGCCGTTTTCTCCGCAACCGCTTCCACGCAGGACGATTCCCGAAGCGCCGATCCGCAGGCTGCCGGAAACTTTGTAATCGTCGGCTTGCAGCAGTATCGCGCCGCGAAAACCGTTTTTATCCAACGGCAATTGCGCCAATTGGTCAATCGCTCCCTGTATCCGATCTGTGGCATCGCCCTCCTGTTTTGGAACAATGATTTTGATGTTTACATTGGGAATAGGGACATCGCTTGCTTTATATCCGCAACAGGAAAAGTCAGGAATATGGTTGCCCAGACTGTCCGGTGCAAGCTGTGCATGCAAAGTTTGCATGCACAAGCCGGAAAAGAGCAATGCGATTAAGAGATTTGTAAATTTACCATTTACCATTTACCATTCTAATAACCATTTGTACCAAATACATCGGCATTATCAATTTGATTCAGGAACGTGAACGGAATAGGACGATTATAATGCTTGCTCGGATCAAAATTGTTGAAAGCGGTATTATTGTATTCCTTTAAGCGAGTTTCAAAAGCCTTTTCCCGTTTTAACAAAGCCCAGCGGTTAAATTCACCGCAGAGTTCCCGCGCATATTCATCAAATACATCGTTCATGGTAGCCGTTGAAAGTTGCATACCTGTTGCGGTGTTGAAATCGGCAGTATTTCTGCAAGCGCGTTTACGAAGTACATTCAAATAATTTGCAGCAGTTGCGCCATCGCCGTTATTGATATTCAGTGTAGCTTCCGCAGCAATTAAATAAACTTCCGCCATACGCATTATAAAAATATTGCCTAATCTTCGTTGAAAATCACTTCCTAACCAACCTCCGTCAAAGTTGCCATTGAATTTCAACATGGCAGGGAACAGGTTTGCAAGTTGCGGATAGACTAATCCATTGGTAGTAACAACGCTTTTATAGGTACTCCCTGTAGGATCTGCCGACAAATCAAACAAATCGTTGAGATTAACAGTGACATATCTGCGCGCCGCTTTGTCTGCGTCAGTCAGATTATCTTTGCTTAAATAGCAAAAGAACCGGTCTTCGTCTGCCGCCAACGGATAAGGAGTTACATTGGCATTGAGCGCATCGCTTAAATCGTTTACATCTCCGGAATAAGCTCCCCGATTCCAAACCTTCGGACTGTATTGCCAAGTACCGGTTTTAGATGCATTGGAAGCATTTAAGTCAATATACGGATAAATTTTTTCTCCCACATGAGAGGCGTCTATCCCATATTTAGTACACGTTGTTGCAGTAAGCGTAACTGTCGCAGCGCTGTAAGTTATGTTTGCAGGCGCCGGAACGCCTGTTCCGAGACTTGCCTTAGCTTGCACCCCTGAATAGTTGGTAAATGCTGTAACAAAAGTATTTTCCCATCTTTTGTCATACTTTGCGTTGAAACAGTCAATTAAGTATTTTGTTGGCGCTATGAATTGTTGATTACAACGTCCATAGTATGCATTTGATGTATTCGAATTAACACCTTGCTTAAACAAAGCAGTATCCACTGCTGATGCTCCAAAAGCATCATCAAACTTGGGATAATAATCCAGATAAAGATTTACCCAATTTTTACCTGTTTTGTAATCGACAGACGGATCGTATGGATTAATTCCATAAGCAGTAAATAAGACTTCAGCATTGTTTCTATTATTTGCATAAGCAAACACTTGCGCGAAATCGTCATACAGCGTTGCTCCGTAAGCGCCTTGATTGTTTATCAAAGAATCTGCAACTTCTTTTGCCCTTACCCAGTAGGATTTACCATTCTCGGATAATCCTTCTCCGGCGCCCTGCGCATATACGCGGGCGAGGATTCCGAATGCGGCTTTTTTAGTAACGCGGGCAGGGTTATTGTCATAAGGCGTTACAGGAAGATTGTTGAAAGCCTCCCTTAAGTCGGATACAATTGCCGAATAGATTTCGGGAATTGAACTGCGCGTAGGAGTTAAGTTTTTCCCCGGATCGCCTGTTAAAAGCAACGGCACTTCGCCAAATTGAGCGACTAAAACGGAATAATAATAAGCTCTCAAAAATTTCGCTTCCGCCGTTAAAACTTTGATATCATCAGCATTCCCTTCTGTCAATGACGACGCAAGATCAATGGTCTTATTGCAATCTTTTATTGATCCCCATGCATAATTCCAAACAGAGGTTACATTCCCCGAACTGGTTGTAAATTGTTCATAAGCCATGATATCTTTTGTCGAATTATGGTTACCATAAGGAAATGTCCATAAATCGGTGCCAAGTTCCGATACAATTCCGTATTCCGTTCCGATTAACGAACCGTAAAGTCCCGTATAACAGTTTGATTGAAAGCCTTTCCACCCGTCAAAAGTATTAAGCTGGGTATCTTCAGACACTGCGTTTGGGTTATATTCATCTAAATTACATGAAGTTATGAATAACAACAAGAATAAACCCCATATACTTTTATATGTTATATTATTAATTCTCATATTGTTTTTATTTTAATGATTAAACGATTAGAATGTAATATTTAAGCCTACAACGACCTGTTTGGTAAGAGGATATTCAAGCGAGCCGTTTTGCTCCGGATCATATTGCTTCAGCAGAGGGTTGTTTGCAACAACCAACAGATTGGTTACCGTTCCATAAATACGAAACTTATCAATGGAAAATTTTGAGAGTAAACTTTTTGGTAAAGTATAACCCAAAGTAATATTCTTCAATTTAAAGAACGATCCGTCCACATAGTTTAATCCGCCAAATCCTAACATTGTAGAACTTGATGCCAAATAATTCATTACGGGAAAATCATTAGACGGATTAGTAGGCGTCCAATAATTGAAATAGGTTGGAATGGTTCTTGAAGGGCTTGCATTGGTTGCAAATCCGCTGGGCTGATACCATCCGAGCATATTGTAATTTATCATCTGACCCCATCTGACATAAGCATATACGCTTAAATCAAAATCTTTATACTTAAATCCGTTTTGAAATCCCAGCGACCAGTCGGGAGTATTATGTCCTAAAATTTCATAATCAACCGAGCTATATGTATATTTTGAAGTTGCGGCAGTCAGGCTCGGATTATATTGTTGTGCAGCCGCCAAATCGGTATAATAATAGGTTTGCGTACCATCATCGGCAGTTTTCATATAAACGCCTTCAGCAAGCCGTTGCATTCCCGGAACATCAACTTTTATATCGCCCGGTCGAACGCCAAATACGGCGGCATCTTTTTCTTCGCCTATTTGCCAAATTCCATCTATCTTGTAGTTGTAGAATGAATTAACCGGCTGTCCAACTGTAAGAGTATATCCGGTGGTACCATTAGCATTATAAGTTTTCATACCATTTGTCAGTTTCAAAATTTTCTCCTTATTGGTAGAAAAAGTGAGATTAGACGTCCATTCAAAATTTTTGGTAACGATATTGCGCGTATTCAATGTCAATTCAAAACCATTGTTTTTGGTTTGACAAAGATTCATATAGGTTTGATAAAAGGCTCCCGGCGTATAAGTACCATAAATGGCAGGTAGAGGAACAGACCAAATAACGCCATTTGTTTTTGTGATATAATAATCCATCGATATGTCGATACGGTTTTTGATCAGTGAAGCATCCAGCCCGATGTTGGTATTATTCGACTTTTCCCATCCCAAAGCGTTATTGGTAATATTTTGTGAATTTCGATAAATGGGTTGAGCTATTCCACCCAACGACATATTGAGACTTTCCAGCGTGTTGATAGAGCTATACGGGTCAATTTTTGCCGAACCGGTTATTCCCCAGCCAATACGAAGTTTGAGATCGTTCAACCAGCTTTTGGCAGATTCCATAAACGTTTCATCGGAAATTCTCCATGCTGCCGATGCCGCGGGAAAATTATCCCAGCGATTTGTCTTATACAAAACGGATGATCCATCGCGGCGTATTGAAGCTTCAAAAAGGTATTTTCCCGAATAAGAATAGTTGACGCGTCCGACAAGTCCCATCGTTTTCGACATTGAATAGGGCGTAGCGGTCGTTGATGCGGTCGTATTTACATCCCCCTGCATGTTATACCATTTGAAGTTATTCGACGTAATATTGGTCTGATACATATAAGTGTTCAGGTTCTGATTATAATAATAGGTGGATACGCCTGTGAGCGTAATGTCATGAACATTGTTCAACTTGAAATTGTAAGTCAATATATTATCCCACTGATATCCCCATTTGCGATTTTGAGTAATCTGAGCCTGAGCAATGCCTGCATTTGAATAGGTGTAGGCAACCGAGCCGATACCATTAAATAAATAATTATCGGAATAATTAAACCATGCGCTTAAACGGGATAACAGACTTAGTCCTTTTATCGGTTTGATTTCGATATAAGGAGTTATATAATCCGTCAGATTGTTATCCTGATTTTCATAAACGCCCGGTTGGTAATTGAGTAGCAGGTTATATACATTGTTTCCAAGATTTGTATTCAACGTGCCATCATCATTGTAGGGTCTTACAAGCGGGTCGGTAACCAAAGCGTTCTCTAATTTACTTTGCGCTTTATCGCGAATCACATAAGCGCCCTGCAAACTGGCTCCAACAGTAAGCCACTTGAAAGGATTGTGTTCGATGCGCATATTTGTTGAAAACAGTTTATAGCCATCGCCCTTGTATTGTCCTAATTCATCAGTGTAATTAAAAGAAAGATATCCCTTTGTCTTTTCATTTCCGCCGGAAAGACTTAAACTGTAATTCTGTGTGGCAGCATTTGTTTGTAGAAATGTTTTTGCCCAATTCACAAAATTTCCTTCCTGATAGGTCTTATATCTGTCAGCTCCGAAAATGGTTTCATCGTCAGCCGGAGATTGCCAGAGTGCGCCTGTTGTAGTCCACTGGCTTGATGTGGCATCCCACACATAGCTGTAGGCGTCTCTTTTGGTTTGGAGATAATCATTTCCTATGCGCATGGTTGGAGTTATTGCCCAGCCATTGTATCCGACGTAGGCGTTGAAGTTGATATTCGTTTTTCCCGCATGTCCTTTCTTGGTAGTGATAATGATTACTCCGTTGGAACCGTTAGAACCATATACCGCCGTTGAAGAAGCGTCTTTCAAGACTTCAACGGATTCAATATCGTTCGCATTTAATGTAGCGTAATCGCCGGGCATCCCGTCAATAACAATCAGCGGATTTCCGCTTGCAGTAAAAGACCTGATGCCGCGCAATTGCATATTTACTCCGGCGCCCGGTTGTCCCGATGTACGCGTAATATCCAAGCCTGCAACCTTTCCCTGAAGGGCTTCCATTGGGTTAGGTCCTGGGCGTTTGGTTATATCTTCATTTTTTATCGACGATACCGCTCCTGTGAGATCACGTTTCTTTACGGTTCCATAACCAACTACAACCACCTCATCCAAGCCCTGATTAGCTACCGCAAGTTTAATCGTCAGCATAGTCTCCGAACCGATGGACACGGTCTGCGTTTGGTAGCCCAAATAAGAAATCTGTATGGTTGATTTACCCGCAGGTACCGAAAGCTGAAACTTGCCGTCAGCGTCTGTTGCTGTTCCAACAGAAGTGCCGAAGACAACTACATTCGCTCCAATAACAGGCTCATTGTTTGTTGCGTCCGTCACAACTCCCGATATGTTGCGGGATTGTTGTGCAGATACTTCAACAGGCATTGTAATTGATGCAACTAACATCAATGCTAAAAATGTCAAATTTTTAAAAAACTTCATAATAAATAATTTAAAAGCAGTTTATATCTTATTTTATATCATATCCCCTTTTGGAGAGATAATTATTGAAGCGCCCTTTGTATTTCCCAAACCATTCATGTTTTTTTTCGGATGAAGCCGCATCCATCGCATGTTCGCGCGCTTCAACCAACCAAGCCATCAGTTGGCGTTTTTCTTCGGGCTTGAGCGCCGGAATTTTGTTGCAATATGAATTGTAAGTTACTTTTACTACGCCGTAGGTCATACCGTCTTTAACCGCATCAATCTGTTCCGGCGTAAGTTCGGAAGATAATTTTCCAATAAATTCACAATGCAGACTGTAGAGTTTCAGATTTTTTGCATCCTCAGTATCCGAACTGTCATGAATCAATCCCAAAGATTTGTATTGATTGACAAGAATCTCCGTTACACGATTATAAATGGCTGTATCGCAGATATTCAATGTGTTGACAATCTTTTGTGAACGATCTGTCAACGTTTTCATGTAGGCTGCTTCGTCTTGCTGTTGAGCGTTGAGCGAAATTAATGACGACAACCCAAACAAGAACAGGAATAAGTATGTTTTCATTTTAAAAAAGGCTTTTCTTACCCTGTAATGTATCATGATTATTTTCCGGTTTTGTCCAATCCACTTTTTTTGTCGGATCAATACCGTTTATGTACTTTTCGATATTGGTATAGCCATCGCCATTCATATCCAATACGGCATCGGACGGATCGTTCGGATTCAATCCGTATTTCAATTCCCAAGCGTCGGGCATTCCGTCGCCATCGCTGTCTTTATAAGGCGTTCCCTTGTATTCGGGATAGCCGCCCACTTGACTTATATCGGTAATAATACCGCTTTTGTAAGAATCTGCTTTTAAACGCCGGTGTTCAAACTGGTAAAATTCTTCCGGTTTTACGTTCGGGTTATAATAAACCTTACCGGTACGAACTTGTTCTATTACCCGCTGATCCACAATATCTCTCTTTGGGAGAGTAGCTCCGGCATTGTCCAGCACAAAATTATACGCATCCTGCGCAGCCATGATCGGGAACGGATTTTGTACAGGGAACGGCTCGTTCCATTTCATGTTTTCGGTGTAGCCTTTGGTGTCCGGCTGTTCCTGCACCTGAATTCCTCCCGCCCAGTTGTCGGCGTTAACAGCGGGAAAACCTTCTACAATGTTTCCATCTGCATAAACGCGACCGAAAACAAAATAGCCCAGCTTACTCCGTCCGGATTCCGGTTTCAGGATGCGGTGTCCGACAGGGGAATCTTTTGGGGTCAATGGTCCGGGCTTGTAATAGTTGTTAATGAAATTAAATAAAGCGGTATAATCGCCGCCGTCAGCCGTGCGATGCACCCAGTTATATACTACGTTATTTATAAAATTAAATACTCCATTCCATCCGACAGAAGGGTTGCGTCCGGCATTATCCGCCCAAAGATTGCGCATGAACGTGCAGTTTTCTCCGCCCAGCGTGCTTCCGAAAGCATGATTGTAGGTATCCAGCGCTTGGGAGGATATTGAATTTTGGATGGTCACATTCACAGTCGGCAACTTCAATTCTTTTGTACCATCGCCCGGGTCGAACATGTGACGATAGAACGAAATATTTTCGTCCAAGCCCCAACTTGCCGATACGTGATCAATCATAATATTTCCGATAGGATTACCGCCAAAAGAATCGTCTCGGCGTCCTACCCATGTTTCGCCTCTGCGGAAGCGCATAAATCGCACTACCACATCGTGCGTGTTGCACCAAACGGTTTCTCCGGCAATGCAAACGCCGTCGCCCGGAGCGGTTTGTCCAGCAATGGTAATGTAAGGCGCGCGTATGATGACCGGAGTTGATAAATGAATGATGCCAGCCACATTAAAAACGACAATACGCGCTCCTCCCTGTTCGCAAGCGTCTCGAAATGAGCCGGGACCGCTGTCGTTCAAATTAGTAACGACAATCACTCTTCCTCCGCGACCGCCGAAACTGTATTTTCCTCCGCCTTCAGCGCCCGGAAAAGCGGGAATTTTCGCCTGAGGCAAATCGGTTGGACGGGCAGCCCAGGGAATATACGGTTTTCCTTCTTTGGCTTCTTTCTCAATGATGGGTAAAGCCTTTTGCCATGCGGAATCCGATGCAACTTCCGCTTTCCGGAGAAGTTCTGCGGACTGAGCGGCTACTTCCGGAGTGATTTTGGGATATTGCGCAAAAACGCTCATTCCTGTTACAAACAGGCAGATAATTAAATAATAAATTTTTCCTGTCATATTTTATACGCTGATTATTTATTAAATTTCAATGTTTTATTACCATCTTTTTGAGTGGTTATTTCTGCTAAATAAATTCCTTTTGAAAGATTTGAAATATCGATTTTCGAGGAATTTACATTTTTGTTATTCATAATAATTTGTCCCAATAGATTGTATATGCGAATATTATTTATATTTACCTCCGGCGTAACGCACAATTCATCACCACTTATAAAAGCAGACCAATCAGAGGCTTGAATTTTCGGAACAGATGTGACAAGTTTAAATTCGATTGTTTCACCCGCTAATTCATTCAAATACACTTCCAATGCCGTATATCCCGATTCCACCTTGAGATTGCGGTCGTCAGGGTTATTCGGGTCCAATCCGTGAGCAATTTCCCAATCGTCGGGCATACCGTCGTGGTCGGAGTCGATAACGGTGTTATAGGTTTCATAGGTGGGATAACCGCCTACGGCTTCGGGATCGTCGATAATCCCCTTGCCGGTTCCTGCAGCTCCGGAACCGGTAGCTGTACCTGTTATTACTTCATTCACTATACGCCGGTCAACCGTATCGCGAGGAAATGCGCCGGCGCCTGCCAACACGCTGTTATAGGCATCCTGAGCCGTTTCGGTAGTAACGGGATAGGCGATTGCGAAAGGCGTCTCGGATATATATTGCGAGGTACTGGTTATTATGCCTGAAGGATAGCCGCTCATGTCCAATCCGGAATAGTTATTGGCGTTTTTTCCCGTATTTGCCGAACCTTCCATGTAGTTGCCGCTCATATACCATTGGGCGATTCTGTTGCCTTGTCCGTTCGCTGAATACGACGATTGAGTAAAATACGAAGATGAAGTTCCCGGACGGGCGGGACCGGGTTTGTAATAATTGTTTACAAAATTGGTGCGATTGCTGGTCAACTCAATATCAGATCCATAGCATGAATTTTGTTTGCCCCAGTTATAATTCACGTTATTTACATAGTCGATCAATACGTTTATGTCGTTGCTTCTTGCGCCGTTAAATCGCGGACTGCGGCTGTAATTATGCGCCAGAAGATTGTGATGAAAAGTAGCGTTTTGTCCGCCCCATTGACTGCCGTAACCTCGGTCGCCTTTATTATGCCCCGACCGGTAAAGTCCTTCGTGAATGATACACCATTGAATAGTCGTATTTTTATTATCGTAAATGGTCATGTTTTCCTCACCGCTCCAACCAAACGTAGAATGGTCGATAATCCAGTTGCTTGCATTTTCGAAATCGATAGAACCTTTTCCATCCGGATCGGGAACGCCGGTAACAGGATCAATCATGGTTCCGATGCGAAACCGCAAGTGTCTGATAATTACGTTATTTGAACCGCCTAAGTTTACTTTGTTTCCCATAATGCATATACCGTCTCCCGGCGCTGTTTGTCCAGCAAGGGTAAAATTATCCCGTTTGCAGCGAACCTCCCCAGCAGTTCCGCCAACTAAATGGATAAGCCCCGATACGCGGAAAACAACCGTTATCGGTTCGCCGGGGTATTGCTTCAACGCCCAGCGAAAACTGCCGACAGGCGGGTTGGTTGCATCGTCGGCGACTGTGGTTACTTCCACCACTCTGCCGCCTCTGCCGCCCGACGCCATACTTCCGAAGCCTTCCGCTGTGGGGAAGGCTTTGGTTTGAGCCTGCATACCCACGCCAAGTGTGGATATGCAAGCAACCAAAAAGAGTTTTTTTAAACAGGTATTCATTGTTTGATTTATTCTGCTAAAGGATCGAAAGTTCCGTTAATGTTTCCGTTTATTACATCCGCCCAGCCAATGGTTTGCTTCAGGGTAACGTTATTGGTTTGAGCGCTGCTTGTAAGACCGATAAAATAATATTGCGGTAAGAAAGTAACGACTTTATTAACTTCATCTCCTCTGCGTACTTTGCGTATCAGGTAGTTATCATAGAAAGCAGCCAAACCGGCAAGCTGAGGACTTAAATCGGTTTTTAAATCCAAAGGAGCAGGACGATTAGCAAGGATCGGATCGGATGCGTCTGCTTCTGTAGAAGTAACATTAGCGCAAAGTTCAAAGTTGTCGCGCCGCTTGCCGTTAAAAGGTTCTACGCCTAAATAAGTACATGTATTACCGCCAAAACCGCTCAATGTCCATGAGCTTGGAGCGCCATTTATTTGTTTGAAATTAGCGCCTCCATCCCAAAGCAGCCAACGCCTCATATCGTCGAAGCGTTTGCCTTCGTATGCAAATTCTATTTGCCGTTCATAGAGGATAGCGCTGAACAATTTGCCGCGGTCTGCAGTCAAAGCCGCTACATCCAAACCATAGTCAGTTCCTGCTATTGTTACATCATAGCCGGCTCGTGCGCGAATATCTTTCAGTATTTGTATAGCTTCTGCAGGGCGACCGACTCCGCAAGCCGCTTCTGCAAAATTGAGCAATACTTCCGCATAACGAATTTCTATGTGAGGCATAGCGCCTTCGCCAAACGCTCCTTGCCGGTTTTCGGCAGCAGTTGCAGGCCATCGGTATAAGCAAGTGGGGACAGGCGTAGTCATATCAAAGTCGTCGCAACGCTTGCGAACATAAACGCCTCTGTAATTCTGCCCCAACATATCGGCTCCATAGCCGTTTAAATCTATATTTGATTGTCTATCCGCATCGGCATACCATGAATAATTCCACAGTACATAGTTGGGTCCCGAATAGATTATGTTCGATGGTATAGCTCCTGTCCAATTCAGCGGATCGCCTTCAAATCGCCAGTATTCGCCAGGGAAAGCAAAGGTGCGGTAAAAACGCGGATCGCGGTTCATGAAAAATTTCAAAGGGCTGTAGTTGTATGCTCCTACTTCTGTTGGCTTTTTGCCATCCGCCATAGGGAATAAGTCCACCATCATTGAATTAGCGCTCATCCCTGTATTGTTGGTGACTCCGGAAGCATTTGACGGTCGCAAACTTTGCTCCCTGTGATTATTTCTGTAAATTTCGTTTGCCGCATTATCGTCGTGTACCATATTGTAAAGCGTTACAAATACAGCTTCCGGAGTATTGAAGTCGGAAAACATTTTCGACCAGCCGGCAGCATTAATTCCTGCACCACCCGGATAAGCCAAACCAAAACCACCTGCAGTCAATGAGTCAATCGCTTCTTTATTGGCATCGTAAGCTGCTTGCCAACGCGCTTTATCATCGGTGCGATTAAACAGCGGACTGGCATAAAGCAATCTTGCGCGTCCTGCCAAGGCTAAAGCTGTTCCTTTGGTAATACGACCAAAATCACTGCTTCCCCAATTGTACGGCAACATTTCGGTAGCCGTCTTTAAATCGTTACAAATAAAATCAATGCATTCCTTGGTAGTTGCGCGAGGCACTGCTAGATTTTGCGCTTGACTTACGTCTGTTATTTGTGCATTGTCGATAATCGGTACGCCTCCATAAGTTTTCACCAATAAATAATATTGCCATGCGCGGAAGAAATACACTTGTCCCAAAAGTTCGCGTTTTTGATCATCTTTCAGCGTACTGCCGGAAATTCCTTCAATAACATCATTACAGTCTCGGATCTCGCTCCATGGACCGCTTCTTGTTTGTTTGCTAACGTAAAACCAATCGTCCAAATTGCTTGATGTGGTTATTACTATATCGGGATGCACATATTTTGAAAGCCCACTGAATTCTTCCGTTGCCTGCGATTGGACATCACTTTTACCTCCGCTCGGACTTCTGTAGGTAAGACCATCATTAGCGCTTGGCAACAGGCGAAGATAAATGTCTTCTACCCTCATTTTTGCGCCGATATAATCATTGTATATTTCAGGAGACAGATGACTGTAATCCTGTTTTTCTTTCAAAAATTCATCGCTGCATCCCGTCCACATAAAAGCGCTGACCATTGCGGCAACACTTAAAATTAAAATATTAATTTTCTTAATCATCGTTTTACTGTTTTAAAATGAAACATTCAATCCCAGTGTAATTTTCCGCAAAAGCGGATATGTACTGTACGGGGAATTTTGACTCATAAATTTGTCAGGATAAGGATTATAGAAATCTACTACATTTTGCCCTGTGACGTTTATTCTACAACTTTCGATTCCGACTACTTTAGTCCATAGCTTAGGCAAAGCGTATGCAAGCGTAATATTACGCAGCATAACGTTCGTATTGCTTACCCGCCAGAAAGTGGAGGCAACCGAATTAACATCGGCGAACCGGAGGTTAGGATATTTTGCATTCAGGTTTTGAGGAGACACAACATTGCCTTGCACATCCAGAACATCCTGATAATTAAACATATTGCCCGACCAGAAAGAGGGCAAATTGGTATATTGCATAACATCGTAGCCGGAAGCGGTAGAAACTACACTTTTGGTGGTGATTGCTTGCGTTGGCATCATCGTATAACTTCCCCAACTGGCGCCAAGTTGAGCGCTTAATGAAAGAGATTTCCATTCGCCTCCGAAATTAAGCGTAAAACCATAGATGTTGTTGCTGCGATTTGATATTTTTATCCGGTCATTGCTATCTATTACGTTTCCTACCGGATCATTGGGGTCGTTTGGCGCATAAAATGTGCCATCCGATTTTTGCGAACCGCGAACATTTTTATAAATCAACATACCGGGTTGAACTTGCGACTGTGATTTTCCCATATAAGTTATAAGATTATTTTCGGCGAAGTATTCGGCGATTTCCTGATTACTGCGGAACATACCGATGCATTCGTAGCCCCACAATCCGCGATCGCTGCGTTCATTTGGAACTATTTCGTCCAATGCACGGGTAGATACATTACTAAAGGGCGCTATTATAACTTTATCGTCGGTGTATCCTGTGTTTAACTTTACATAATATTTTATATCTTTTCCTATATTATCTTTCCAACCCAAAGATAATTCTATCCCGTACTTATCGTCAGCTCCGTAATTAGAGTCCGATGGCGGGGCGCCTACTGTGGATGGCCAGTCTGGCGTATTGGTTATCTGCTCAAATTCATCGCGATATTTTTCGTAGTAACCTTCCAAATTAACCGACAACCGGTTTTTTAAGAAATTTATATCTAAGCCGAGATTACTTTTATAAGCTTTGTCCCAATGGGAATTATAGTTGGGAATATTAGTAGGCATTTGAAAGTGAGCGCCTGCATTTAGGCTTGGATTACTACCGAAGATAGGTCCTTTAACCGATTCGGTTCCGTAAAACATCGCCCATGCCCAAGGAGTTACATTATCTCTACCCAAAAGACCAAAAGAACCGCGTATCTTAAGAAAATCAATGAATTGTACTTTATTTTTGAACCATGATTCTTCCGATAAAACCCAACCTAATGATAAAGAAGGGAAAATGCCCCAATAGTTTACCGGAGCAAATTTGGTGCTTGCGTCTGAACGAACCAAAAATTCCGCTAAATATTTATCGGCATAAGCGTAGTTCAAGCGCCCTACATAAGATAATGAACCAGACTCAGAGCGGCTAAACGTAGTTGTTTGGTCGCCGCTGGCGCCATTCGACTGTAAATTTGTAAATGTGTATGGTAAAGTAACATTACCTTGCAAATTTTCAAGTTCACGTTCTCCTTTTTCAATAGTGAACAAGCCGCTTACATTGTGCAAACCGAAAGTGCGGGCGTAAGTAGCAATGAAATTCGCCTGATAACTGTCGGTGCGGCTCATACTTCTGTTGAGATAACCGCTGCTTCCGTTTATAGCCGTAATTGTAGTTATATTATCCAAATTAAGCGGATAGCCATCCGTACCTACATACAGGTGGTTGCCGCTACCGCCGCGTCCGTTGTCGGGAAATCTGTAAAGCGTATATTCCGAGCCGTATTCATTGCCTTTTGTAGTGCCAATACTTTTCGTATAAGTGACTTGGAGTTTCAATCCTTTGAGAATCCGGCTCCAACCGAAATCATAATCCAGCGAACCGTTAATCACCATATTTTGCGGCATACTCTTTATGAAATTACCCATGTTTTCTATTTCATTAAAGTTATATACCTGCGTTTGTTCCATTAATGAATTAGTAATGCCGAAAGGAGCAACAGGTAATTGTTTACCATTATTATCCGTAATATATTCGGGTATATAACGCGGACGGGTCAATAACATCACATAATCTTTTTCAGTATTCGTTCCGCCGACTTTGTTAAGCGATTTCATTGTCGTCCCATAATCGCCCGATACCCTTAAAGACGCTTTTGTCCATTTATTGATTTTCGTGTCCACGCCGGCATTGTAGTTCCATCTATTGTAGTCGATGTGTCCCATATTGCCGCCTTGCGTTATATATGAAATACCGGCAAAGAAAGTGGCGCTTTCGTTGCCTCCGCTTACGTTTACGCTGTGTTTTTGCGCCAATGCCGAACTCCAGTATTTATCCAGCAAATCATAATTAAGCGATTTCATTGCTTCCAATTCATCGGCTTGAAATAAATCCCTTCTGTGGTCGATATCGCCTTGATTAGCGTCTGCCATGCGTACTGCATTCCATGTTAAACCGAAATTATAAGAATCCATCATCTTTGATCGGTAAAATTCGTCGGTATAACCGTATTGTCCGGAATAAGAGATTTTAGGTTTACTTATCTGCCCGCGTTTGGTCGTTACGAGAACAACGCCTGAACCCGAACGCGATCCATATACGGCGGCAGCAGCGTCTTTTATGACTGAGATATTTTCTACCATAGTGGGATCCAAATTGTTAAACATCTGCTCGCCATCATCGGCAGGACAGACATACCCATCTATAACATACAATGGACCATCTTGTTGACGGATACTGATTCTTGCCGGTTCGCCCGGACGATTACTGGATTGGCTCACACTCACGCCGGTCATCAATCCTTGCAAAGCCGCAGACAAACTGGTTACGGATAAATCGGTAATGTCCGATGGTTTCACGGTTGCTATTGAACCGGTCAAGTGCGCTTTCTTTTGTGTTCCGTAGCCAACCACAACAACTTCGTCCAATTCCGAAGTTGAGGGAACCAAGCTTACGCTAATTTCCGTTTTACCGGTAATGTCAACCAACTGCGTCTTATAACCCAAATATGAAATTTGGATATCTTTTTGATTTGCCGGCAGATTAGTCAAGATAAATTTTCCCTCTAAATCCGTGATTGCTCCGATCTTTGTACCTTGTACGGATATACTGGCGCCAATCACCGGTTCTGATTTCTCATCCAATATTATACCTTTTATTATTCGAGTTTGTTGCGCCATTACCGGAAAAACTATGCAAGTCAATAACAACAAGCATATTATATTTCTAATTTGTTTCATATTTTCATTGATTAATGTTTTTATTTAGAAAATTATACTTTATTGTGCCGGCAGCCAACGCGGATCCCCCGTGCGAGCATTTATTTGTTCAGCGCCTTCCATTTTAAATTCCCCATTCCCCAAATAAGTCAATCGCGGATCGGACGTAAAATAGGCGACATCTGCCGTGACATCCTGACTTCCGTTAAAAAGTTGTCCGTCATACCATTGAGAGTTTTGTCCTCCGGTAAAAACAGCCGATGTGTTTCCTCTGCGGAATCGGCTGATTATTCGCCCGTTTTCATAACAATCGACAAAAACATTCGCTTGGATGATAACTTTATCGGTTGCATTTCCCATCGGACCATTCGAGTTAAAAGATTGGGCAGTTTTTCCGGCTTGCCAAAATGTACAGTTGGTAACCGACATGCTTCCTCCTGTCCATGTTTCCATAGTTGGTTTAATCGTAGCCGCGCTGCCGTTTGCCGAAATCTGCATGAAGCGATTACTCGAATTGCTTGGCGCTACTTCGTTGTATATGGTACTGTTAGTCATCGTGAAATCTTTAATGATTCCTGTGGCTAAGCGTATTATTGCATTGCCGAAGCTACCCGTATTTTGCCCGATAATACAATCTTTGATAAGAAATGTGCCTATGGCGTATTTTTGACCGTTATCGTAAAACAGGTAATACTTCAGTCCGGTGATTTTACAGGATTGCAAGGCAATCGGAACAGTAGTGGGTATGACCAGATGTCCGCTAACCGTTAACTCCAATCCGGCAGTATTAAAAGTCGAATTCATAAGGATAACCGAATTACTCGAAGTTCCTGTAAAATTGGAGTAGTCCATGTCGATAAACTTCAATCTGAATCCTGTGCCGTCATTTACAAAAGAGCCGTCGATCATATTTATTTTAGGATGATCTACTTTGTCGCCGCGAATAGTTACGGGAGTCATCCCTTGCGAAACATTGCCCGACATGGTGTAGGTTCCGCCGGCTTCCAGTTCGTAACATAACTCCGTAGCGCTTTCAGGAATAGGATTAGCGGTAAAATAATCCGCAAGATCTGCTCCATTCGGAATAATCGCAGTAACCGGCAACATATTGTCGTAAACCTTTTCTGTGGCAGTCGTTGCCTCCGCATTGTTGTTTTTAGGGTTGCCTAAGGTTTTAATAACCACTTTGTAACGAGTATCTTCCGTAGCGTCTCGCTGTACGGATACGCCGTCCACTACTTGGTTTTCTTCGCCTATAACAAACGGATTTTCGGGGTCGTCCACATTATAGACCGAGACCAAATAACCGCCTGCCCCGGGCACAAGCGCCCATCCGATAGTCTGCTTGTAACCTTGCGGCGTTTCAGCGAAGTTAACGGTAATTTTATCAGCCGGAGGGGACTCCAATTGCGTGTCCTTTACGCTGGATGACCAAGTTTCATTGCCTTTGTATCCGTCGATACAAGAAACAATGCAACTTGCTAACAGAAATAGACAGAAAAGTTTTATCCATTTTCCTTTTCTCATCTTTTCTTTAGAAAATAAATGATGCATTTTCATACAGATTATTTTAAAATTATACAATCAAATTTTTAAGAATCCATTCCCTTTCGGAAAGACAGGACTTTTTGCAAACTTATTGAGCGCAAAAAGTCCTGTTTCATATAGTTTTAATTTCCAAATCAGTTGCGGACAAATAGTTTTTTGCTACTTGTAGTGCCATCTTCATAATACAGTTTTTGAATTACGAAGCCCTTTGTATTTGGGTATATTCTTCTACCGGTCAAATCAAAAAATTCGCTTCTAACAACTGTTTTTGTATCGTTGTTTATTACAGTAGGGATACCGGTTCCCGTATCATTTATTACAATTTTGAATATTTGTAATCCTGCGGTAGTTTTAAAGGTTACAGGACCATCGGCAGTTGCAGTATATTTATTTGTAACTGATACGTCTGTTGATTGAGTATTATCTCCGACAACTGTAGCGTTGCTAACAATATCAACTCCTCGTGCATTGCCGCCGGTATTTGTTTTGAATGTAACGCTAATAACATCGCCGGCTTTGCAATCCGGTACGGTAAAGTTAATACTTCCATTTAATATCATTCTCGAAGCTTCGGCGTCTGCGCCATAATCAATACGAATCCTATCTGCTGCTAAAGCGCCGAAAGTTAAGCCTTTCAATTCTTCAACTTCAACATTGTTTGCTATTATAGGCGTTCCGGCAGAAATTGCAAGCACGTTGCTGTACCTTGTGTCGCTGGCAGGATTCCAGTTTGTTGGATCGGCAGCCATATTGGCTAATGTTGTTGAGCTCCAAGCAGTGAAATCCCATACTTTACCTGTTTGTTCGGCTTCTTCTCTTACCGGCAAAAGAGGTTCCGCGCTGGTAGCCCATGTATCATCATTAGGAAGTTGCACGTTCCATCCTCCCCATTGGATGTTGTCGATTGCAATGATAGGATCGTACGTTCCCGATGGATTATCCGTATCGCCTTCCGTACCTTGCGTTTGAAGAGCAATCACAACGGTTCTGTTAAACAATTCGTAAGGTTTTAATCCCATTACTTTATTTACATCGATGGTCTTGAGCGGATCTCCTGATGTGTAAGTGCCTGCAACCCATCGTCTTCCTACCTGACCGTTTGATACGCCTGTTGGTACGTCGGAAATGACAGGACCTCCAATAATGGACCCGTTGTCTCCCAATTGTGTAGAGTCTGTAAGGTCTCTTGCCATGCCTGCGGCAGTACCGTCAATATTGTTGTATGTTAAACTTACAACAATGTTCCATGTAGATTTTTTTCCTGTGTTGCCTTCATCCATTGTCAAGATATCGAATGTAATATCACGCGTCCATTGATGCCTGTCGGAACGGAAAGCAAAGCGGAAATCAATGTTCTTGAATATACCCGGATAGAAAGCCAAAGCTTCGTTTCCGGATTTGGGAAGAACAAGCGCCATCGCAGAATCCGCCGTGTTAAAACCATTAGGATAATCTGCATTTGTAGCATTCAGGTGTAAACCGTCATTAAGCGCTCCATAGTCTGCTCTTGGATTTGTACCGTTCATTGTGTTTTGCTGATAGGTATTATCACTGAGAACAAACATACCGGAAGTAGCATAAGTTTTCATATCACTCAAACTACTGAACCAAACAGGGTCTCCGCCGCCGGTCATGTTTCCTCCTAAAGCAAAGTATCCTGATTGAGTTTGAGAATATCCGGTAACCGGATTTCGCTGTCCGTCTTGAACGATTCCATCTTTTGAAGTAACCCTCATTACAAAACCTCTGCGGGTACTAACTGTTTGCGGTGGAAATAAATAATCTCCGGCTGCAGCCTGCGCAGTATATTCTGCACCCGCGCCCGGCCAGTGATAAAAGGAATTAACTACCGTCGGATTTCCCGTAGTTCTTGATCCGGTAGTTGGATCTGTTGATTCAAGCGTCCAAGTGCCTACTTTAGACGGTGTCCAGTGCCAAGTAATATCAATATCCGGTACTTCAACCGAAACATATTGATTATCTGCAGGAGTAACCGTACGCACAGTATCCAAAGTGATACCTGCGACTAAGAGATGATCCGAATTGTTAATCGGATTCTGGTTGAATGCAAGCTGCGCATTTGCTGAAAAAACAAATGCTGCCATAACTGCCAGTAATAAAGTAATTCTTTTCATAAAATAAATTTTAAATTGTTAATAATTAGATTTTTATACTTATTTCTGCTTTAACATATTAAAAAAATTGTCGATAAAAAACGAGCGTTTATTTTATACAAATTCCACATATTTCTTATCGCTGTTCTTTTTTATTTTCAAATAGAAGACCGTAGGTCTTACATATTGGTAGCCCCGTGCAAGCGAAGCGCAGCTCGGGGTAAGAATAGACAACCCACCCAATTAACCCCGTAGTGGGTTGAACTCCTACCGGAGTTCTGTGGGGTGGGTGGGGCATCCATAACCCCGAGCTGCGCTGCGCTTGCACGGGGCTATCTATGTTATACGCCTTCCGGCGTATTCTGCTACTATAATTTTTGAAAATTTTCTCTAATAACATGTTTGTTTAATCTTTTCTGTATCTTAAAATTTCTATATAAATTAATCCCTCTTTTTTTATTACTACTTTTAATATGTTAAAGTAGAATGCTATTTATATTATCTGTTACTGTGCCGTGCTGTGCTGTGCTGAATATTTGCCAAAGGTAATAAATATTTATTTAAAAGAACAAAAAATAAAACATGTTTAAAAACATAAAATCAAAAAAAGATTTTCTATTTTCCATTTACTATTTGTTTCTTAATTTTTTTTCATACTTTTGTTTGTTTTTTATCAAATTAGAAATATGAAATTAACAATTAAAAACTTTGCAAGCGCTTTTGTAATGGTTGCCATGGCGCATACTTCAATAGCGCAAATCACTCAACAGGAAGTGGATAGTAAGTTACAAAATTTACCGTTCCCATCTTTTTCCATTCAAGTTCCTGCGTTCAAAGACAAAACGTATGTTGTTACGGATTTTGGAGCTGTCGGCAATGGATTGGCAATAAACACAAAAGCGATTAACGACGCCATCGCGAAATGTTCCGAAGAAGGCGGCGGGCATGTCGTTGTACCGGCAGGGCTTTTCATTACAGGTCAAATAACAATGAAAAGTAATGTGGATTTGCATCTTGCAACCGGCGCGATGATTGTTTTCAGTTCAAACATCGACGATTATCCGTTGGTGAAAAGTGGTAGCGGATATTCGATCGAACCGCTTATTAACGGCAATAACATTGAAAATGTGGCGATTACCGGCGATGGATCTTTTGATGGAAACGGACAATACTGGCGTCCCGTGAAAAAGATTAAAATGAATGAATCGCAATGGAAAGCGCTTTTGGCAAAAGGAGGAGCGTTGAATGAAAAGGGCGATATATGGTCGCCAAGTCAGGCTGCAGCCGATGGTCAGAGTTATCTTTCGAGTAAGAAGCGGAGTGAATTAACGCAAGCTGATTATGAAAAAGTCAAGCCTTTTTTCCGTCCGAAAATGTTGGGTTTAAGCAACAGTAAAAATGTGATAATTGAAGGCATTACGTTGAAAAACTCTCCCGACTTCGCCATGAATATGCGCGGCATAAACGGTATGGCGCTTAAAAATGTCACCGTTATGAATGAGTGGTGGGCGCAAAATGGCGATGGTCTCGACATCAGCGCCTGTCGAAATGTACTGATATATCATTGCACCGTCAATTCGGGCGATGACGGCATCTGTATGAAATCGAGCGGAAATAAACCCGGCGAATATAATTTGGAAAATATTGTCATCAAAGATTGCAAGGTATATCATGCACATGGCGGTTTTGTTGTTGGAAGCAATACCGACGGGAATATGCGGAATGTGTTTGTGAACAATTGCTCGTTTACTTGGAGCGATACAGGGCTTCGTTTCAAAAGCAATGTAGGACGCGGCGGAAAAGTAGAGAATATTTTTATAGACGGAATTTACATGAAAGATATTGATAGCGAAGCTGTTATCTTTGATTTGAAATATGAAGATGCGGCGGCTGTTAAGAATGTTGACTATACGCGACCGGAGAGTCGAGTTCCCGATTTCAATACTATTTCCATAAAAAATGTGGTGTGCGACGGAGCGCGATCCGCATTTTTAGTCGATGGCTCAAATGTTCCGATGGTGAGCAATATTACGGTCGATAGCGTTGTTTTCAAGACAGATAAGGGAATTTCCACTATGTTGGCGCGTAACTTGACATTCAAAAATTGCACATTTGATTTTAAAGAAAAAACTGCTGTTAACTTAGCGCAAACATCGGACGTGAAGTTTCAAAATTGTTTCTTTGTGCAGGGAAAAGGCGCCGCAGTGCGATTATCGGGCGACAATACCAAGAATATCTCCGTTGAAAACAGCAATATATCGCGTCAACAAATCGCGGTTGAGAGCGGCGTGGATGCAAATACGGTGGTAGTTAAGTAGTCGCTCCTTTTATCACCGGCTACTAACGACCGCCGAATAAACCTCGCCAGTTCCCTCCATCGCTACATTCACCTTGATTTGCCCCGGCTTCCGGGTTGATTGAACAACAACCAGCGCCTTGCCGAAATAGGTTTTTAGTTGGTTTCCGGCAAAAGAATCCGTACGGCGCAAATCGCCGTTGTCGATGCCGAGAAACTTGCCTTCACCCTCTACGGTAACGGTTAGTTTGCGGTCGTCTGTTTGTACAAGGTTGCCGTCGGCGTCTTCTATATGAATGGAAATATGCGAAAGGTCTTGACCATCGGCTTTGATTGTCGTGCGGTCGGCGCTAAGCGCAAGATGATGCGCATTTTTGGATGTTTTGATCGTATCCTGAGCAACTTCCTGATTGCCGTTAAATCCTTTGGCTACTAATGTTCCGCGTATGTAGGGTACGTTCCACGCAATCGCATGATTGGGAAAATCGGCAGTCCGTTGACGCCCCATTAATTTGTTATTCAAATAGAGTTCTACCGCTTCGCAATTGGTGGTAGTAAACACTTCCATAATCAGCCCGTTGTAGCTTTCGGGGAAATTCCAGCAGGCGACTATACGGGGCCATTGCCACAAGTCGCGTCCGGGTTCGATATCTAACGACTGGTCTTTTACGGCAATGCGCACTATGGGTTTGTCGTTCCACATAGCGCGATGAAAAGCGGCGCGGGGTTTTTCAAACATACATATATCAAACAGTCCGTTAGGCCAGCCTTTACCGGGGTATTCCGCCTCTCCTAAATAATCAACGCCGGACCAGATGAAACCGCCGGCAATAAAATCATTTTCCGCTATGATATTCCATGGATTGTTGGTAGTGTAACTGCGTATATTTCCTTCTTCTCCGCTGTAGTAAGGCAATTCTTCCGTAATCAGAAAGCGCCGTTCGGGAAAAGTCTTGTGGTCGCTCAACATTCGCGCTTCCAAGTAATTGTAGCCAACAACGTCGGTTACGCCTGAAAATTTGCTTTGATGGTTGTTCTGCGCAGCCAGCACAACAGGGCGTGTCGGCTCTATCCGGTGTACGAAGTCTTGCAACATCCGGGCGCGCTCTACGCCTGTGTCGCTTTCATCCCATGCTTCCTGCACTTCATTACCGATACTCCAAAGCGTTATGGACGGATGATTGCGATCTCTGAGAATCATATTTTCCAAATCCTTTTGCCACCAATCGTCAAAATAACGGGCGTAATAGCCTGATTTCCACTTGTCGAAAGCCTCGTCAATCACAACAAACCCCATGCTGTCGCACATATCGAGAAATTCCGGCGACGGTTGGTTATGCGCGCAACGGATAGCATTACAGCCGTATTCTTTCAATATCGCCAAGCGGCGTTCGTAGGCTCTATCGGGAACAGCGACTCCCAAAACTCCTGCATCCTGATGCATGCACATTCCTTTCAGTTTTACAGATTTGCCGTTCAAGAAGAAACCTTTAGCGGCATCGAATTTGAAAGTCCGGATACCGAAAGGCGTTGTCGCCACATCCGTAACTTTGCCGTTTACCTTGACAGTCGTTTCCAATGTATATAAAACAGGGTTTTCAATATCCCATAATCGGGGTGAAGTTAGTGAAATGAGCTGTTTGACATCGGAAACCGCTTGAGCTTCTATTGTTGTTTTTTCCGCTGCGACTTGACTAACCTGCTTTCCGGTATTATCAAGAATGCGCTGTGAAACATTGACCGTTTGCCGCTCGCCGGTTGCATTATTCACGGAAGAAATTATTTGAACGTCTGCTTTCTCATTTGATACGGTTGGGGTGGTAACGTATATGCCATAAGTTTTTATATATACCGGATTGACTACTTGCAGCCATGCGTGGCGGTATATGCCCGATCCGGAATACCAGCGGGGACGATCGCCTGTACAATCAACCCGTACTGCAATCACATTGCCGGCGCCGGTTTTTAAATAAGGAGTTAAATCATATTCGATGCTGCAAAAACCATACGGGTGGAAACCCAGGTGTTGACCGTTGATATATACATCGCTTTGATGAAATATACCGTCAAATAAAATCAGTACCTGTTTTCCCGCATAGCTTTTCGGGACGGTGAAATTTTTACGGTACCAGCCGACGCTTCCGGGAAGATAAGCCGCCGAGCCGCCCGCCGACCGATCGAACTTCATTTTAATATTCCAATCGTGCGGTAGTTGTACATCTTCCCAATGGGAATCGGTATAATCCGGTTCAGAATATATTGTACTGTCGCCTGCAATAAACTTCCAGTCGAAGTCGAAATTTATCTTCCTTTGAGCGGTAACGGATAAAAAGACCATTACGAGCGTCAACAATAAAAAGGTTCGTTTCATATAACGCATCTTTAAAAGTATTAAATATTTGCAACAAAGATAAAGATTTATTATTGAAAGACTCGCTGTTTTACGGAACTAATTTTTCCAAAGCGCTCAAGGATTTCACAATCTCTTCGTCGCTCAAACGATAATTTGTCATATTACCGGAAAGAAACTGGTCGTAAGCGCTCATGTCAATCAATCCATGTCCGGAAAGGTTGAACAAGATGACTTTGGATTTTCCTTCTTCTTTTGCTCTTATCGCTTCGCGAATTGCCGAGGCAATGGCATGAGTTGATTCGGGCGCAGGAATAGTACCTTCAGTCTTGGCAAATAATTGTCCCGCTTCAAACGATTCTAATTGAGGAATATCCTGCACTTCCACATAGCCGTCTTTATGCAACTGGCTGACAAGCGTTCCGGCTCCATGGTAACGCAATCCGCCTGCGTGAATATCGGCAGGCTGAAAATCATGTCCAAGCGTGTACATAGGCAAAAGCGGCGTTAATCCGACTGTGTCGCCAAAATCATATTCAAACTTTCCTCGGCTTAATTTCGGACAGCTTGCCGGTTCGGAAGCAATCGCACGTATTGTTTTGCCTGACGTTAACCGGTGACGCAGAAAAGGAAAGCTGATTCCTGAGAAATTAGAGCCGCCGCCAAAACAACCGATAACTATTTCGGGATATTCGCCGGCTAATTCCATTTGCTTTTCGGCTTCCAGTCCGATTATTGTCTGATGGAGAATGACGTGATTTAACACAGAGCCTAAAGTATAGCGTGTGTCGGCGGTCATTACCGATTTTTCTACCGCTTCCGAAATAGCAATTCCCAAGCTACCTGAATTATCCGGATCGCGGGCAAGAATTTTTCGCCCTGCTTCGGTTGTATCGCTGGGCGAAGAGCATACGTTAGCGCCCCAAGTTTGCATCATGCTACGACGGTAAGGTTTCTGGTTGTAGCTTACTTTCACCATAAAAACGTCTAATTTTAAGCCAAAGACGCTGCAAGCAAAAGCAAGCGCCGTTCCCCATTGACCGGCTCCCGTTTCGGTTGTAAGGTGTTTAATTCCCTGTTTTTTATTATAATATGCCTGTGGCAATGCTGAATTTAATTTGTGAGAACCTACCGGACTAATGCCTTCATTCTTGAAATAGATATGCGCGGGGGTATCCAATGCCTTTTCCAATCCCGAAGCGCGAACCAAAGGCGTTGGACGCCAGATTTTATACAATTCGCGAACTTCATCGGGAATTTCGATCCACCGGTCTTGGGATAATTCCTGTTTGATTAATTCTTTTGCAAAAATCGGTTCCAAATCTTGCGGATTTAATGGTTGTTTCGTTCCCGGATGAAGCGGAGGTAAAGGTTTATTCGCCATGTCCGCAACAATATTGTACCAAGAGGTTGGGATATCATTCTCGCTAAGTAAAAATTTTTTTGTTGCCATTCTGATTATTTTAAAATAAAAATTGTGCAAAGGAACGCAAAAAATTTGTTTTTTGCAACCCTATTGCTTAAAACTTTACGCTTGCCGTGCATTGCGCGTTGCGCGCCATATTTAACAAAGTCCCTGTTTAACAAGGATTCAAAACCGCGCGGGAGACAACTACCGCCCGCATCAGGCGATTAATCCTCTTTTTTCCGTGATTACACGGACAAAGGCTTGCAAAAGTCATTGAACCGGTTTATCTTTGTGAGATATAAACTTAATAATCACTTGAGCCGTATGTGGTGAAAGTTGCCTGTACAGTTCTTAAAGAGGAAAGCGACGGTAATGCCGCCAACCTACTTAATTAATGAATAAAAATTATTATGAAACGATTTTTGCATGTTGTATTTTTTTGTATGATTGGCTTGTGCATGGTTAACACCGGCTTATTTATTTATCCTTCGCTTTCTCAATATTTTTCAATAGCATTGTTTAGTTTCTTTTCTTTGACTGTGCTTTCTTTCTATATGTTTATTAAAAAAGAAAGAATTGATTTGTCAAAAGCGCTCATTATTATGTTTTTATGGGCAGTTTATATTGTTTTACAAACACTGTCTATCTCACACGGAGCCTATTATGATATGTACCTAATGCTGTCTTATTTTTGTTTTTTTCTATCCGTATGTGAATCTGTCCGTCTGAAAATTATCTCAAAAAATGTATTGATGTACATTTTTTTCTCTTGGGGTATTATAGAATCCGTAATGTGTATGATTCAATATGTAGGATTAATTGGCAGCCCCAATAAATATTTCAATATTGCCGGCTCCCTTGAAAACCCAAACGTTACGGCAATGTTTATAACCGCCTGCTTTCCTTTCGGAATTTTTTATTTTTTGCGAAGGCATAAATATTGGGGAATTATTCTGAATAGCCTCCTGTTTTTTGCATTATTGTTGCTCGAATGCCGGACTGCATATCTTGGCTTGTTGATAGTTATTGTGGTATTTTTAATCAGCAATAAGAAAATAAAGGATATAATCGGAAAGTTGTCTAAGAAAAGTAAAATTATCTATTCTGTTTTGATATTGGCAGGCGCTTTGTTTGTGGGAAATTATCTTTACCTGCACAAAAAAGAATCTGCCGACGGGCGGTTGTTTATCTGGAAATTATCCGCTCAAATGATAACATCCAAACCTGTATTTGGATATGGATCCGGTTTATTTGAAAGAAATTACAATATATATCAATCCAATTACTTCAAATCAGTATATGGAAGCGACAGGGAAAGAGCAAACGCTGATCATGTGAATATGGCATATAATGAATATATAGAACAATCTATTAATGGAGGGATTGTAGGGTTAATTTTTTATCTTTCAATATTAGGTTATTTGGTTTGGATGGCTGTAAAACAAAAAGACGGAGAAGTTATTTCAATAACAATAGCTATTGTACTTATGGGTTTTTCTAATTTTATTGTTCAGGCAATCCCCGTGTGGTTAATATTTCTTACATATTTAGCATCAATGTCAGTTCAGGAGAATAAAATAGCTGTTTCTATTAGAAAACTTCCGGTGGGGATTTTAGTGGTTTGTTCAGTTTTTGGAATCGGACTTATATGTGAAAATGTAAAATTTTTTGATGCCCAATATACTTTAAAACAGGAATTGGTTTACAGATATTTTCGGTTTTGAAACAAAAAAAGAACCGCAAGACGTCCTGTCGCCTCAACAAATACTCTTTCGCAGGCAAGGATACTGTGAAGACATGGCGAATTGGGGTGTTTATATGCTACGCACGCTGGGAATAGCAAGTTGTGTGGATTTTACGCCATACTGGGCGACAAGCACAGGCGGACACTTTTGGCAGGTTGCCTTTGGAGAAGCCGGAGAAAACATTCCGTTTTTTATGGGCGATGATACTCCCGCCGAATTTTTTATGCGCCGCGAACCTTCTAAAGTTTTAAGAATAACCTATTCAAAACAAAAGGAATCTCCTGCATCATTTCTTCCTGAAAAAGATATTCCCGATTGTTTTCTGAGGAGAAGTAACTTCATTGATGTTACCAATCAATACTGGAAAACATCCAATATTCCAATTACGCTTTATCCTGCTTATGCAAACGAAAAAGTGAGTTATGTTGCTGTCTTTAATGGCGGAAAATGGAGAATTGCGTGGTGGGCGCAAGTTGCAAAAGGCAAAGCCACCTTTGAAAGAATGAGTTGCGGAGTAGTTTACCTGCCTTTTATATATAAAAACGGACAGGAAATACCTGCCGGTGACCCTTATTTGTTGAAACAGACCTGCGAGGTTGAACAGTTAAAAGCCGATAAAACGCATTTACAGACGCTAAAAATTGAACAAAAACAAAACTATTTGATATTCCGCCCTAATGCAAAATATTCACTATATTATTGGGATACGGTGGGAAAATGGATCTTGCTTGGAGTCCAAACGCCCGGAGCTGCAATCACTCTACAATCTGTTTTATTTTATGATAATGTACCGCGTAATTCCCTGTGTATTCTGATTCCTGAATATTCGGCAGGAAAAGAACGACCTTTTACAGTCGGGAATAATGGAGAAATGAACTGGTGGTAAATTTATACAAAATATATAAACTCTTTTAAAATTAAAGAAGAAATGAGAAAATTACTGATGACTTTTTGCATGATGTGCGCTATATTTGGCGCCGTAGCGCAAATTAATTATTTGAATGAGGAGGAGCGTTCCGTTTACTTGCACCACAAGAAAGAATTTGACGCTCGGTTTGAAATTGCCCGACAGGATAAATATCTTGATCTGACAACCTGCTATGTAGTGAAAGATGAGTATGCAAACAAGTTACGAACGATTATCGAAACGCAGGAGGCTCGGAAGCTTGTTTTTGATTTTCTGTTCCCCGAAGATCAGAAGCGCCGTTACTACGAAAAAGCAAAGATAGAAAAGGAATACAGCGACAGCATTGACCGGATACTATTGCTTTCGGGCAACGATATTTCGTCGCCGAATATGCCTATTGTTTTCAATAACATGATAGATTATAGCATAATCACGCCGGAACAAGTTGAGATATTTCTTGCTGCAGCTATCGGATTTAAGAAAGATTTGGTTAAAAATCCGCGCAGGGATATGTGGAAGAAAGAATTGGAGCTGCTCCAAAATACGTTGAACGATGAACAGTTAGAACGTTTTTTCACTATCAAGAACGCACGTATAGCCATGCGCGACGCACAGAATTATTGGGAGCGGTTGAAAGAAGCCGGATTAACAAGCGATTTGGATAGTGTCAAAGCTGTAAATCAAGTATATATACACAAATTAAAAATTATGGAAGCAACTGATATATATACTTATGATGATGCTCAAAAAAGAGAAGCTTGGGCGGCTATCGACCAGTATGCACCAACACCGGTGAAAAGAGTTTATGCAATAAACAGAAAAAACACAGCTAAAAAGCAAGGGTATAGAGGTAGTTTTACATGGTAAATGAATTATGGCTATGAAACGAAGAATTTTAATAAAAATATGTTTGACGGTTATTTACCTGCAAATTATTACCTGTAGTTTATTTGCCGCATCGGTAGATTCTCTTGCCAGAGCTGAAGTTTCTACGGCTATCGCATTGGCAAGCGGAGCAACAGGCAAAATAGATCGTCCGAAAGCATTCGAGATACTGAAAAAGTATGCCGACGCCGACAATCCTCGCGCCATGAATGGACTGGGTATCATGTACATACAAGGGCATATATCTGCCCCCGACACTACTTCGGCTGTTTACTGGTTGACTAAAGCCGGAGAAAACGGTTTTTCTCCGGCATGGAACAATCTGGGCGTTATTTATAAATATGCGCACGGAGGAATACAACAAAATATGGAAAGAGCCTGTTACTATTTCGAAAAGGCAGCTCAAACCGAAAATCCTGCCGGATATTACAATGCAGGGTATATGCTCTACAAAGGATTGGGTTGTGAGCAGAATTATGAAAAGGCATTTGCATATTTTGAAAAAGGCGCGGAAAGTGACTATGCGCCTGCCATGTATATGTTGGGTTTATGCTACCGGAATGGTTATGGAGTAGCACGTAGCGATGGAGACGCTCACTTTTGGTTAGCGGAAGCCGACAGGGAAGCCTACAAGTTTGCTACCGATGAGATCGAAGCAGAAACGCCCGAAAACAATATCAACCCGACTCGGCTAAGAAGCTCCCAAATGATGAATATTCCACCGCAGTTTGCCAGAGTTAAACATTTAAACCATAGCGAGGATGTTAACGGAGCTTTCGAAGGTTTACTTGTTACCTACGACTGGAGCGGGAAAAACATCATTCGCGAAACGCCTGTTATACTCAACCTCGTTTCGGACGGTAAAACTGTTGAAGGAGAATGGATTGAAGCAGGCGATACCGTTTCGCTGAAAGCCGAGCAGAATAATGGAAGCCTACGATTTATTGATACGCGCCAGTACCGAACCGACCACTACAATACGGCAGATAACCCTGTACTGTTCAGGTTTGAGCAGGCTGAAATACAAATAACCGGCAACGAATTGGGAACGACGCTGACCGGAAACATCCGGATGTATTCGCCGGAAAGCATGGAACCGGAACGACCCATGTATCTGAGCTTAAGAAAGGCAAACGCCGGAATAACCGCCATTGCGTCGGCAACACAGATCGGAGGCATGCGGGCATATCCTATACCTTTTAACAATGAGCTGAACATCTCGTTTATGCAAGCAGAAGACGAAGTAGTAAAGATAGGCATATATAATCATTCGGGAGCTTGCGTTTATCTCTACAATGCAGGGCGATTACCGGCAGGCGAGCAGCTTTTGAAGCTCAATCCCTCGCTGCCGAAAGGAGCCTATATAGTAAAACTGTTTGCCGGCAAAAGCAGTTCTCAAGCGATTGTTTTATCTAACGGAAAAAAGCTATGAAAAAGATATTAATGTTCCTATTTTTTTGCTTAAATTTGCTGCCATATATGTCAGATGGCAAATGGGAAATAAGAAGCGGTAGCGAGGCGATGGCGCAAAGTTATGGAAGTGAGAGTAATCCATACGGTCTTCCTGAAGTTGAAATATGTAAATGTACAGTCTGTGGTCAACAGTTCGACTGTACGAAGGGGCATATATGCAGCGGTAATCCGGGCGGTAGCGGTCCTCCTATCGGCGGTGGCGGCGGTGGCGGCGATGACGGCGGTACCGGCAGTGGCGGTAATGGCGGTAATGGCGGTAATGGCGGTAATGGTGGTCACGGCGGTGGAAACTCAACGACTTATAATTGCACAGATGTATTTGGTAAGAGTGGAAACATAGATTTTTGCGGTCAATGTACAGGCGGTACTACAGGAAAACAGCCGTGTACAATGGACTGTAACAATGTGTGGGGTGGGACGGCATACAAAGATAATTGTGGGCAATGTGTCGGCGGAAACACAGGAAAACAGCCGTGCGTAAAGGACTGTAACAATGTGTGGGGCGGGACGGCATACAAAGATAATTGTGGTCTATGTGTCGGCGGAAGCACAGGGAAACAACCGTGTGTAAAAGACTGTAACAATGTGTGGGGCGGGACGGCATACAAAGATGACTGTGGACAGTGCGTTGGCGGAAACACAGGGAAACAACCGTGTGTGCAAGATTGTTCCGGAGTGTGGGGCGGGACGGCATATACAAGGGTTTGCGGAGGAGAGACTTATTGTATTGATGGTAATCAAGGCGTTGTTGATAATCATCTGAAAGACGCTATACTTAATCAATTTAATATTGCAAAAGAAGGCATGTTACTTAATTGTTTAAGAACAGCGCTTTGGAATAATCTGGACAAACATTATGGTATTAATATCAGCACCGGCAATGGAGCGGCGGGTACATTTAATCCTTGTGATTACAGCATAAGTTTTAATCCGAATGAGATTATTACCGAGCTTACACTTTCTGCCGAACTTTTTCACGCATATCAGGAACAGTTTTTAGGTGGAAAACTTAGTCAGATAGGGGAAGATACACTACATAAAGGCGGTTCGAATATTGAATTTGAGGAAACAGCAATGGGGATTTTGGCAGGAAAGATTGGTTTAGGTGGAGGCGAAGCGCCAGCCACTGCAAAATTGGATGAATGGTGCGAACAATTTCTTAAAGATCATCCTATGCATTCCGCCGTTGTTTTAACTCAGTTAGAACAAAACAGTTGGTTTGAAGCGATGGAAGAATTCAGAACATATTATATAGATCACCCAACACCGGGAACATCTATGTATCGCAATCCTATCGATTATAATATGTTGCCCACATCGTTGTTGAGCCTGTGGGAATTATCAGATTGCGACTTTAACAAATATTGATAAATAACAAAGAAAATGAAAACAAAAACAACAATTTTTTACCTATTACTTCTATGTTTTTGTAACTGTTCATGCAGCAGTAGTCATATAAAAACACAAACAGGAAGCCAGACAGTCAATATACCTGATATTGATAGCGTAATTACAAAAACAAATTATGGTGATTATGGGATCAGGTATTCTACAGGTTCTTATTTGAGTGATGAGGCGAATTTTTATGCAAAGGAAAATGTTGGCGCAATATCTTATGCAATGAAGTACAATATAGAATTAAGTCCTCAAACTTCAGATATGATTGAAAGAGATGGTGGTATGGGGAATGTTTTAAAAAGATGCTTGACCAGCGAGAATTATAATGAATTAAGAAAGACGCTCACCTTTTTTTCGGTAAATATGACTATGGTGTTGGATGGTTCAAAAGTAACGGGACGTTCCTTTAGAATCTCTAATAAAAACCTCGATAAAATACAATTATCGTCACAAGAAATTAACAAGTTGCTCGATTACATTAAACAAATTACGATTGTTTATACCGGCAAAGAGTTCCGAGATAAAATTGCTCCTATAGGATGGTCGTTTCCGGTAATAAGACCATTAAAAGCGGATTAAAATAAATTCATTTCTTACCCGACGTAGCGACTGTTTGTTACGTTGGGTAAGAATTGCGTTTCAAGAAAAAAATGAAAACAACAATTTTTTATCTATCGCTAACCTGAGTTCGGGATAAGAGATAGACCTACTTAATAAACTATGATGACTATCAAATTTTCTGATGATGCAAGAATTTAAACCTGAAAAAGAAATCCTTTTTGCGACTACAGCCGACGGTTCGACAACGCTTTATGTTCCGGATTTGGACGAACATTACCATTCGATGAACGGAGCCGTTCAGGAATCTCAACATGTATATCTTGCAGCCGGATTGTTGCATTATATTCAGAACAACAAGAAGATTCATACGAAATTACAGGCGCTGGAATTTGGATTCGGCACAGGACTGAATGCTTTTCTCACTGCATTGGAAGCCGAAAGACAAAAGATAAAAATCCATTATACCGCTTTAGAGAAATATCCTTTATCAACGGAAATAACGGCTCGGTTGAATTATTCCGAAGTAAACCGGTCTTTGTTTCAACATATTCATCAATCCGCATGGGAAATTCCGGTTGCGATAACGCCTTATTTTACATTGCAAAAATTAGCGGTTGATTTTGCTGCGTTTGATTATCCGCGCCGCTACGATGTGGTTTATTACGATGCTTTTGCCCCCGACAAGCAGCCGGAGGTCTGGTTGCAGGAATTGTTTGACAGACTATTTTCCGCTATGAATCCGCGAGGAGTTCTTACTACGTATTGCGCTAAGGGAAGCGTTCGCCGGATGATGCAACAGGCAGGATTTACCGTTGAGCGTATTCCCGGAGCTGCAGGGAAGCGGGAAATGCTACGAGCCGGCGTATTGAGCGATTTTAAGTTCGTAACCAGCCTGTAAAATTTCATTCACAAACGGATCGTCGGTATTAAAGTCTGTATCTCTGAATGGATGAGGTTCTATTTGCAAATCTTCGTCTCTACGCAAAACCCTTATTTCTGAAAGCCACCTTAGTAGCCGATTGACACCAACTCACCCCCCTTATTCCCTTATTTTCAAAGTATTAATAATAAGGGAATAAGGCAATAAGGGAGGGTGAGGGGATGTTAATCGGGCTCTACTAAGGGGACTTTGGGGGATAAGGTTTATGTAGAGATACCTTTCATTCATCATACCTCGTTTCATTGGTTTTGAAAACTTGGCTTTTTATTGTTTTAACTTTTCTTTAAATGCCGTTAATGTAGTAAGTGTTAAAACTTTGCTTTTGAGTCGGGTTTCTAATACCTTTTTGTCACCCGATACTAAATAGCTTGCTTTTCCCTGTATGGCAAGGTCGAAAATAAAATTATTTTTTGGGTCGGGACAATCTTTAAACAATGGTGTCGTTTCGCAAAATTCGGTAATCCCATTATAAAATTCAATAAGTTTTTCAACGTTAAAGTTTTTTGATTTAAACTTTTTACGTGTTATTACTTCTTTTAACTCTGAAAGCGATGGAATGGAACGTAAAAAGAGAACGCTACACTCTCTTCTTAACTCTATTAACTCGCTGAATTTTTCGTTTAAAAAGTAACTTATCCAAATATTTGTGTCAAATACTGTCCTATTTTCCATTGCGATAATCTCTTACTTCTTGTACTATTTCTTCCATTGTTATTATTGGTGCATTGGGGTTTATCGAGGCTTTAATCTC
>Ga0123357_10000387_pt1 | contig 41806 bp, 49 predicted proteins | sample TergutEmb28metaG_FD_89873 | JGI IMG/M metagenome (GOLD analysis project Ga0123357, IMG submission 89873) | Embiratermes neotenicus P4 segment gut microbial communities from Petit-Saut dam, French Guiana - Emb289 P4 | ecosystem: Host-associated > Arthropoda: Insects > Digestive system > Gut ...
AGATATCTCATTCCCATCGGCCCGGCTTCAGGATCACGCTATTGGACAGGGCGCAACCGAAATAAGGCATGTATCGTGAAAAACCACACGGATGTTACCACCCGCGCCGGAATATTCAATACGCGAGGCAATATTTATTTTAACCGCCGGGCATCGTCGGGCGGGTCATTCGTTTCAATGCCGTCATCAAACCGTTCTACGATGAACCAAATAGCAGTTTTTTTGAGGGAGCTTTGTGGCGGCTGATACATGTATGGGATGACCGGGCTGCGGCTAGGGCCACTGCTTCCGCCCCCAGCGTACCAAGCAAGCTATCCGTCCAGTTTCCCACCCCAACCGGCAGCGGCTGCTTGGAAGCTAAGGCAAAAACGATATCACCGTCATAGGCAAGGTGCGCGGGCACTATGCTGCGGGCAAGGCCAGTTCCCGCCATACGAGCCAAGCGCGTAGCCTGAACCTTGTCCAGGGGGGCGTTGGTCGCCACCAATGTGAGCACTGTGTTGCTCTGGGGCAGGTTTTCACCGGCCACGGCGGTAAGCATGGCATCCCGGCCAAATGGGCGGCCTGTGGCATCCCGGCCACCAGCCAGGAACGCCCCGCTCACGGGGTCATGGATATTGCCTAAGGCGTTGACCACCACCAGGGCAGCCACTTGGATACCCTTCCATTCCAGCAGCGCGCTGCCCAAGCCCGATTTCTCCGTGTAGTCCGGCCCGTTGCCCATACTGAACAGCCGCCCACAGCGAGCACCCGTACCCGCACCAACCGCACCCTCAGCCAAGGGGGCGTCGCTCGCCGCCACGGCCGCTGCATAGCCCATGGCGGCGTCAGGCAGGCTCCCGGCCTTGCGGTTCATGTCCAAATCATAGATTACGGCACCTGGCACAAGGGGGATGACGGCATGAGGCATGGCAAAACCTATGCCGCGTTCGCGCAGGAAACGTATAACCCCATCCGCTGCAGCCAGCCCGAAAGCGCTGCCTCCCGCGAACAGTATCCCGTGCACGGCATCCACAGAGGATTCAGGCCGCAACAGATCCGTTTCCCGCGAGCCCGGAGCAAACCCAGGTAAAGCCACGCCCGGGGTAAAACCTTGGGGGCAGAGGATAGCCGTGCACCCCGTGCGGTTCTCCAAGTCTGTCGTATGGCCAGCCAGCAGGCCAGGGATACCGGTTATGGTTCGGTTTTCCATAGGTAGCCCCATAAATTTGGTTCATTTGGCTGAAGGATACTTGACAACAACATTTTCGTGGCAGCTTGGCCCCACCCCATGGGTAGCACGCGTTTACGGCAAATCGCTAGTGCGCAGGTCGTTGGCTTCGCTTTTGCCGTGCAGCCGCCGGTGCTCTTTCAACGCGTAACGGTCGGTCATTCCGGCAATGTAGTCCGCGATAGTTCGCGCTTTGCCAGCGTCGGCGCCTGACTGTGCGCGCACCTGATGCTGCTGCGGCAGCAAGCCCGGGTCGTCCATGTAGGCCGCGAACAGGTCGGCGATGATGCGCCGCACCTTGCCGGTCATGCGTAAGACCTGCTCATGCTGATAGAGGTTGCCGGACAGGAAGGTTTTCAACTCACGCAACCTCAAACGCATTTCCTCGGAATACTCCGCCAGTCTCGGGGCTGCGCGCACGTCGTCGGGCGCCTTCACCCCCGATTGCGCGATGTTGGCGCGTGTCTGGGCAATGAGGTCGAGCGCCAGCACGTTGACCATGCGGCGAACAATTTCATGTACCAACCGCCGTTCCGCTAAACCCGGCCAACGTGCTTCGGCCTCGCAGCGGCACTGCGCGAAAATCGGCACCGTGTCGAGTTGTTCGAACGAAAGCAGCCCCGAGCGCAGGCCATCGTCGACATCGTGGTTGCTGTAGGCCATTTCATCGGCGAGGTTGACAACCTGCGCTTCGAGCGAAGGCCGGGTCCCTTCGATGAAACGCCGTCCAAGTTCACCGAGGGCGCGGGCATTGTCTAAGGAACAATGCTTGAGGATGCCCTCCCGCGTCTCGAACATCAGGTTGAGCCCATCGAAAGCCGCGTAACGTTCTTCGAGCACGTCGACAATGCGTAATGATTGCAGGTTGTGTTCAAAGCCACCGAACGCTTCCATGCACGCGTTCAACTCGTCCTGCCCGGCATGCCCGAAGGGTGTGTGTCCAAGGTCATGCGCCAATGCGACGGCTTCCACTAGTTCTTCGTTGAGTCTCAGCGCACAGGCAATGGAACGCGACAGTTGCGCCACTTCCAGGCTGTGGGTCAGGCGGGTACGGAAATGGTCACCCTCGTGGTTGACGAAAACTTGCGTTTTGTATTCGAGCCGACGAAAAGCGGTCGAATGGATGATACGGTCGCGGTCGCGCTGGAATTCGCCCCGCTCGCACGGTGGCAGTTCGGTATGTTGCCGTCCACGGGAAACGGGCTCGGTAACGGCGTAAGGCGCGGTTTCTTTCATACCCAATTACCGGCAACGCGCTTCGATTGCCGCGCATACATCGCTCATTTCAACATCGCTCCTCACTACAGCCTGCCCGATGCTGCGCAACAATACGAAACGCAGCTTACCCGCTTCGGTTTTCTTGTCGTGGGTCATCAATTCCAGATAACGCAATGCGCCCAGGGCCGGGCCGTATGTGGGCAACCCGGCACGCTCAAACAGGCGTTCGATGCGCGTTACATCCCTGTCGCCGATCCACCCAAGGCTGCGCGAGAGTTCTGCTGCCATCATCGTCCCAGCAGCCACAGCTTCTCCATGTAGCCATTGCCCATAGCCAAGGCCGGTTTCGATGGCATGCCCGAAGGTGTGCCCAAGGTTAAGCAAAACCCGTTCGCCCTGTTCAGTTTCATCGGCAACGACAACTTCCGCTTTGTTGCGGCAGGAACGCTCGATGGCCCAGGTAAGCGCCCCAGCATCCAGGACACGCAAGGCGTCGATGTTCTCTTCAAGCCAATCGAAAAACCCGGCGTCGCGGATCAGGCTGTATTTGATAACTTCAGCCAGCCCCGCCGAAAATTCCCGCTCCGGCAGCGTGTCGAGCGTTGCGGTGTCGGCCAATACCAGGCGCGGCTGGTAGAAGGCTCCGATCATGTTCTTGCCCTGTGGGTGGTTGATCGCGGTTTTACCGCCTACCGAGGAATCCACCTGCGCGAGCAGCGTAGTCGGAACCTGGATAAAAGGCATGCCCCGCTGGTAGCACGCAGCAGCGAAACCGCCCATGTCTCCTACCACGCCGCCGCCGAGGGCAATGAGGGTAGTGGAACGTTCGCAACGCCCACACAGCAGGGCATCGAAAATCATGTTAAGGGCCTGCCACTCTTTGTGCGCTTCACCGTCGGGCAAGATGATGGGGATGGTTTCCACACCGAGGCGGGAAAGACCCGCGCACAGGCGTTCGAGGTAAAGCGGCCCAACTACTTCGTTGGACACGACCGCAGCCTTGCGCGTGCGCAGGTATGGGTCGATGAGTTCCGCCTGATCAATCAGGCCGGTTCCGATGTGGATGGGATAGCTGCGTGTGCCCAAATCAACATTTAGGGTGTGCATAAGGTTTTCCTGTTTGCGTGTTCGGACAATGCCCTTTCGATCCGGTTGGCCATCGATATGCAAGAACCGCGTTCGCCATCGACGACGATGTTGGCCACTGCCCGGTACAGGGGGTCGCGCTGGTGATACAACTCTTCGATGCGCGCACGCGGGTTTTCAACCTGAAGCAGCGGGCGGTTGCGGTCACGCCGGGTTCGTTCCCAGAGTATCTGCGGCGACGTATTGAGATAGATGACAACCCCCTCGTGCCCCAACAGCAGGGCGTTGTTAGCGGGGTCGAGCACGATACCGCCGCCAGTGGCGATAACGATGTCTTGTTCGACAAGCAGTTCGGCGAGCAGTTGCGATTCGCGCCGCCGGAAACCAGCTTCACCTTCGATCTCGAAGATGGTTGGAACCGACACGCCGGTACGTGCGATGAGTTCGTGGTCGCAGTCAATAAAACGCAGGTTCAACCGTCTGGCCAGTTCGCGCCCTACCGTCGTTTTACCAGCACCCATCATGCCGATCAGGATCAAACAAGTCACTTTCAGTTTTGTCGCAAAGATGATTGAAGGCGGTGCCCCATAGGGACACCGCCTTCAATCATAGCAGCAGGAAGCATCAGGTTTGAACCACCCCGGCTTCCTGGGCCGGGGATCCTCCGATACGGTTCAACGCAGGGTCAAAGCCTCATCGACGATGCGCGGGGTCACAAAGATCAGCAATTCCGTTTCATTCTTCGTTTTACTGCTTGAACGGAAGAGAGCGCCGATGATGGGGAGATTGCCCAGCAGCGGGACCTTGATCACGTTATTGATCTCTTCGTCGGAGTAGATACCGCCGATTACCACGGTCCCGCCGTTGTCGATCAGTACATCGCTCTTGACTCTCTTGGTTTCGAGCGGAGGTTCCCTTCCAATGGCTCCCGACATGTCAGGAATCGGGCGATCCTTGTTTACTTGAATGGCAAGTTGCAGGCGGCCATCCGGCGTGATTTGCGGCTTGACCTTGAGAGCAAGCACCGCTTTCTTGAACGAAGTGCTCGTCGCCCCGGAGCTTGTTGCCTCTTGGTAAGGAATCTCGGTTCCCTGTTCGATCAATGCTTCAACGTTGTTGGCAGTCAGCACGCGTGGGCTCGAAATGGTGCGTGCCTTGCCGTCCGATTCCTGCGCCTGCAACTCGACATTCAGGAAGCGCGTGAATTTACTGTTGACGAGCGTCAGGCCAAGCGATCCGAACGCATTCAAATCCTTTCCGCTCCAGGCGGGAACGTCACCATCTACTCGTGGGAAATAACCAACCGAGTTGAACGCGTCGCCGGATCCGGCCTCTGTCACCGTGGGCCTGCCATTCGCATCAATTTCTCTCTGTGCAAAATTGGAGTGACCCAAACCAATTTTCGCACCATTACCCAGACTCGCCACCCCCTTGCTACCCAAACCCAGCTTTACGCCAAGGTCACGCGCGAAACCCTTGCTGGCCTCGACGATGCGGGCTTCAATCAGCACTTGCCTCGGCGCAACGTCGATTTCGGTGATGACCCGGCGCACATCGGCAAGGCGCGAACCGACATCGGTCACAAAAACCTTATTGCTGCGGCCATCGACCACCACGCTACCACGCTTGGATAGCACGGTCTGACCCTTGGCTTGCAGGAAGCTGGTGACTTCCGTGGCACGATGGTAGTTGATCTGGAAGCTCTCGGTTTGCAACGGTTCCAGTTCTTCGACCTGCGCGCGCGCCTCGTTGATCATCTTTTCGCGCGCCGCAAGTTCCTCGCCGGGGGCAATCCAGATCACATTGCCGTTCTTGCGCATATCCAGACCTTTGGCCTGGAGGATGATGTCCAACGCCTGATCCCAAGGCACATCCTTTAGCCGCAGGGTAAGGTTACCCTGCACTGAGTCGGAAGTGACGATGTTGAAGTCAGTGAAATCAGCGATCACTTGCAACACCGACCGCACGTCGATATTTTGGAAATTGAGTGAAAGTTTGTCACCCGCATACTTGACGCGCCCGCCTCCCCTTTGCACGAGCCGGCTGGGATCCTCAGCGACACGCTTAACTTCCAGCACGAACTGGTCATGGCTTTGGTAGGCGTTGTGTTCCCACATCCCGTTAGGCGTCACAGTCAGGCGGACATTTTCGCCCTGCTGTTCAGCAAGCAGTTGCGTCACTGGTGTGCCAAAGTCGACGACATCCGACCGGCGGTGGAGGTTGTCCGGCAATGTCGCATTTAAGAAATTCACGATCAGTTTGCCGCCCTGCTGACGCACATCGACATTGATGTCAGCACTGGAAAGCTGGACGACTACCCTGCCCTCGCCCTGTTCGCCACGCCGGAAGTTAATGTCATTGATGCTTTGCCCCAATGGGGCCTGGATCGGCATAGCCTGTACCGGTTTAACCGTAGGCGCAGGCGTAGGTACGGATACCCTGGCAGTGCTGGCCGGTTTCGGTGCGGATGCCGTGCTGCCTCCCTGGGATAGGGCGATGGTCAGCGTGTTGCCGTTCACGCGGGCATCGTAGGCCAGGAGCCTCGACATGTTGAACACCATGCGGGTGCGGTTGTCGACCTGGACGACGTTGATACTGCGTAAATCACCACGCTCGACACTTCGCACGCTCTGCCCGAGTTCGTTGGCCATGCCAGGAAAATCAAACGCAATCCGTGGTGGGTTGGCCACGGTAAAACTGGCTGGCGTCGCTTTTAGGGGTATTTTCGTAGTTATGCGTACATAAATCGTGCCGCCATTGTCTGCTACGTTGAGTGCTTCAATGCTATTGAGGTTGGCAGCGGCGACCGCCTGTGCTTGAACCGGGTATTGTGTCTGGGCCCGAACCTGGGCCTGAGCCTGAACCGGTAGCCCAAATAGGAATAAGCCCGCCATTGCCAGTATTGGTAATGACATTCCGATTTTAAATTTCATCTCCCTACCTCCTGCCTCTCTTGCAACCTCATTGTTGTAATCCGCTCAATCCAACCTTCATTCAAATCTTCGATAAGCTCTTGAAGTTCAATAAAATCTTGATTTATAGAAATGATATTTCCATAATTACGCCCCATGAAATTACCGACATGTACCCGATAGAGAACTTTGTCGGCTTGTATAAGCGCATTGATTGACTTGCCTTTTCCAAGCACGCCGACCATCTTCAGGGATTCCAGCGGATATGCTTCCAGCGGTTCGCGCTGCCTGTCAGGATTGAGGCGCGGGTCGTCCACACGGCGCTTTTCGGGTTTGGCTGGTTCGATACGGGTCACATTGAACGGCTCCAGGCCATCCACGGCGATGTAATCGACGAGCGGAAAAATTTTGACTTCTGGCAGGGGTTTGACCGCACCGTGCATGCCGATGGACTGCTCGTTCATCCATTTCAAAATGTCTTCCTGGTTGTTTTCGCAGCCTGCCGTCAAAATTACGCACACGATCATCATTGCGACGTGCGTATCTTTCATTTTTTACCTCCCCGCTGCCTGTTTAGTTCTTCTTCATCAAGGTAGCGATAGGTTTCCGCCGTCGCGTCCAGCTTCAGGCGGCCATCGTAGACCGCAGCCTTATCCTTGCCCTTGCTGCCAGCCTGAGCCGGAGCTGCTGTAAGCACCATGTTCTTGATCGTGACGATGCGCGGCATCCTGGCTATGTCGCTGGCGAATTCCCCCAAGTCGTTGTAGCTGCCGGTTACGCTAATCGCGACCGGAACCGCCGCATAGAACTCCCGGATGTCGTCCCGGGCAGGTTGGAACAAGTCGAACTGCAAGCCGCGCGCGACCCCAACCTGGTTGATGTCCGAGAGCAGAGATCCCATCGCGGATTTATCCGGAAGCTGTTGGACGAAGGATTCGAACTGGCGGTTGATTTCTTCGAGTTGGCGCTTGTATTCGTCAATATTGACGGCCTGGCGCTTTTTGTTCACCCAACTTTCGCGCAGCTGCAATTCCTCCTGCTGTTTTTGCTCCAGTTCCTCCCATTGATCCGACCAATCAAACAGCCAACCCAGTGCAATCACTACGGCCAAAGTCAATACATAGGCAGCAACCCTTGGCGCTACTGGCCAAGAACCAGGATCATTGAAATTCAAGTCCCGGAAATCGTCTTGCAGACGTTGGAAGTCGATGCCTTTCATTTCCTAGCCCTTTCGTATCGTCGCGGCAGGAGTCGCCACCCCATTGACGGACGTAGTGGGTTTTTCGATATAGACATTGACCTCGAAGCTATACATCCGCCGGTTGTTGAGCAGTTCTGCCACGCTTTTGACCACTTCCGAGCCACCGAGGAACTGTGATTCGTTCAGGCTACTCATCAGGGTGGAGACGCGGGCGTTGGATTGTGCGTAACCTTTCAGGCTGATCTTGTTGCCGGACTGGGACACCGCGGTCAGGAAAACCCCTAACGGTATCCGCACCGCCAGTTCATTAAATAGGTGCACCGTTTCGGCCCGGTTGCTCTGCAAGGTCTCGATCACCTGCTTGCGAGCCAACAGGCGGTCTATCTGTCCACATAAATCCTTAATCGCTGCAATTTCATGATCGAGCGCGGCGATTTCCTTCTTGAAAAATACATTCCGCTCATTCTGGCGGTCGAGTTCCCCGGCGCTGACCATATGCACCAGCAGCCAGACCGCAACCCCAAATGAAAACACCAATCCGGCTGTTACATAGAACTGCTGGCGCCGTTCCTTGCGTTTCTCTTCACGATGGGGAAGGAGGTTGATCCGGATCATTCGTCGAACCTCCGCAGAGCCAATCCGCATGCCACCATCATGGTGGGTGCGTCGGTCATCAGTTTTTTGGTGGCTAGCTTCGTTGGCACGGTCATAGCCTCGAATGGATTGGCGATGCAGGTTTTCACTTGGGTGCGCCTGCCAACGGCATCCGCCAATCCGGGAATGGCTGCACAGCCCCCGGCCAGCACGAGGTAATTGACTTCGTTGTATTGCGTGGAAGTGAAGAAGAACTGCATGGCGCGTGAGATTTCGAGCGCCAGGTTTTCCATGAACGGTTCCAACACCGCTTTTGCATAATCATTTGGCATATTATTCGAGCGCTTGGCAGTTTCGGCTTCATCCAGGCTCATACCGTAATAACGGGAAATATCCTTGGTGAGCTGTTGCCCGCCAAACGACTGCTCACGCGAATAGACTCTCTGCCCATCACGCAAGACCATGAAGTTCATCACTGCCGCACCAATATCCACTAGCGCCACCAACTTGCCGGTAGCCGCATTCGGCAACTGCTGGGCTACCAGTTCAAAAGCGGCTTCGAGCGCCAAGGATTCGACATCGACCACAGTCACCTTCAGCCCGCAACCTTCCGCCACGCCGACCCGGTCTTCGATTTGCTCCTTGCGCGAAGCCGCAACCAGCACCTCCACCTCGTCTGGGGAACCCGCCGGGCCAATGACCTGAAAATCGAGATTGACTTCGTCAAGCGCGAACGGGATGACTCGTGTGGCCTCGGACTCGACCTGCATTTCCATGTCCAACTCGCGCAATCCAGCAGGTAGGATGATCTTCTTGGTAAACACCGCCGAAGTTGGCAAGGCAATGGCGACATTCTTGACCCCAGGGCCGAAACGCCGCAGCGCGCGCTGCAAGCCGTCGGTCGCGGCGCCAATATCCCCAATATTGCCGTCTACCACGGCTTCGCCCGAAAACGGTTCGATCACGTAGCGTTCCACGCACAGCGTATCCTGGTCGCCGGATGCCAGCTCCAGCAGTTTGACCGACGAAGACGAAATATCGAGTCCGACAAGCTGACGCGGTTTTGTGCCAAAAAAAGAAATATCAACCACAAAAATCCTTTTTCTTTATTATGTTAGGAAACAATCTGAACAAACATCTGAGCTCTTAGGACGCGTACCCACTCTATGCGGACCCTCAGTAGCGTCACAGGGAACTTTCCACGTCGATGCCACAATTAAGTGACATTGATACCTCACAGAAAGAAATTTTTCTCGGTTTACCGCCGGAGACATCCGGATGAAACCTTTAAACTTAGCCTTTTCCGGTAACGGCACCGGCTACTGTGAATAAACCCCTCCCCCCCCATATATAATGTGGGCTGTTCAATTTCACACGGAGATACCATGCGCTGGCTTCTGTATCCGCTCGCCGCGTTATTGGCTTTGGCGGCAATCGGATTGGCCACGCTGACCGTCATCTGCCTGCTGGCTTGGCCAAACCTGCCCTCCCTCGAAGCCCTGACCGACTATCGGCCACGCATCCCTATGCGCGTCTACACTGCTGACGGGCAGCTCATCAGCGAATTCGGCGAAGAACGGCGAACGGTAGTCAGTATCCAAAATGTCCCTGCCCATCTCAGGCAGGCGTTGCTTGCAGCGGAAGACCAAAACTTCTATGAACACAAAGGGGTCGATCTTGTCGGCTTCGCACGTGCGCTCATCAACAACCTGCGCACCAATTCGCGTGGACAGGGTGCGTCGACCATCACCATGCAGGTGGCTCGAAATTTCTTCTTGTCACGGGAAAGATCCTATAACCGCAAGCTTTACGAGATCCTGCTTGCACTGAAGATCGAACATAACCTCAGCAAGGATCAGATCCTGGAGCTGTACATCAACCAGATATTCCTCGGGCGTCGGGCTTATGGTTTTTCGTCCGCCGCCCAGATTTACTTTGGCAAACCGCTTGACAAGGTCACTTTGGCCGAAACCGCCATGCTTGCTGGGTTGCCCCAGGCTCCTACGAAAGCTAACCCAGTTACTAACTTTGCGCTGGCGCAGCAGCGGCAACGCTACGTCTTGCGGCGCATGCTCGAAGCCGGGTTCATCACCGAAGCCCAGTACCAACAAGCCCTGAACGAACCCCTGCGCATCAATTCTGGTGGGACCTCGCTGGATACCGATACCATCAAAACTTCGATACATGCCGAATACATAGCCGAGATTGCGCGCCAACTTGCTGTTGAGCAGTTCGGCGAAGATGTCACTTACCAAAGCGGCCTCAAGATCATCACTACCATCACTCGCGCCGAGCAAGAGGCCGCCTACGAAGCACTACGCAAGGGGGTCATGGACTATGACCGCCGCCATGGCTATCGCGGCCCGGAAAAAATGCTTACCCTGCAACCCAGCGTATCGGGCGGGGAGGAGTTGGACAAGGAAATCGCCCAGGCACGCGACTTTGATGGTCTGCTCGCCGCTGTAGCGCTCACTGTCACGCCGAAGGAAGTCACTGTCTATCGCAACGGCCAGACACTCTCCATCAGCGGCGACGGATTGCGCTTCGCCGCCCCCCTATTGAGCGAAAAAGCCCCACAGACCCGTCGGGTGCACCGTGGCGCGTTGGTGCGTATCCACAAAACCGACCATGGTTGGGAAATCACCCAGTTACCGGAAGTCGAGGCTGCCCTGCTTTCCATCGATTCGAAAACCGGTGCGGTGCGCGCCTTGGTAGGGGGTTTCGACTACAGCCGCAGGAAATTTAACAACGCCACACAGGCTGAACGCCAACCCGGCTCCAGCTTCAAACCCTTCATCTATTCTGCCAGCTTGGAAAAAGGCTACGCACCCGGCACGCTCATTGCGGATGAACCCTTGTCCTATCCGGCAGGCAGCATCTCCGCGCAGGAATGGACGCCGCGTAACTACGACGACAAATATAGTGGCATCATTACCTTGCGGGATGCCCTTGCGAATTCAAAAAACATCCCAGCCATCCGCGTACTCGAAGACATCACCCCAAGCTACGCGCAGCGGTACGTCACCCGCTTCGGTTTTGACGCCTCCCACCATCCACCTTACCTGACGATGGCTCTGGGCGCGGGAGCCGTCACGCCATGGGAAATGGCAACCGCCTACGCCGTGTTTGCCAATGGCGGTTACCGCATCAACCCCTACGTCATCAAGGAAATCCGGGACAACAACGATAAACTGATTGCCCGCCCCACTCCGTTTGTGGCCGAAAAGAACGCCTCAAGGGTGATCGATGCGCGCAACGCCTGGGTAATGACTTCCTTGCTCCAGGATGTCGTGCGCCGGGGCACGGGAGCCCGTGCCCGCAGCCTCAACCGCAACGACCTTGCTGGCAAGACTGGAACCACCAATGATTTCGTCGACGCCTGGTTCTGTGGCTACAATCCCGAAATCGTCGCCATTTCCTGGATTGGTTTCCCCATCCCGCACAATCTCGGCAAGGGAGAAACCGGTGGGACTGCGGCGCTACCGATCTGGATCGACTACATGCGCACTGCGCTGGCCGGTAAGCCTGAAACCTTCCTCCCCCGCCCGCCAGGCATTGCCACTGCCAAAGTGCAGGACGGGCGCCGCGAAGATGTTTACTACGCTGAAAACCAGCCCCCGGCACTGCGACTCCCACCCAAGGAAGAAGAAGAGCCCAGCGACTGGTTCAGTTCCCTGTTCGGAATCCCTTCGCGCGGCGCATCACCGCGCAACCAGCAGCAGCGCGCTGCGCCGGTCGAGGATAGGCTCCTCATTCCTTGAGCATTGATAACCTGGGTGAGACCCGGCAAGCATTGATCGCGGCACAGGCATCAAGTGCCGCCTGACGCGCAGCAGTGGCGAAATCCCCGTCCCAATACTTTCTCTCGCCCGCATAAAGGATGGCGCGCGACGAATTGAGTATCAACCCCAAACCGTCCTTCGTCTGTCCGGCAGATACCGTAGCCGCAATGTCCCCGCCCTGCGCACCGATACCCGGCACGAGCAATGGCATGTCCCCCACCAGCGCACGCACGCGAGCCAATTCCTCCGGGAACGTCGCCCCCACCACCAACGCACAATTCCCGCTCGCGTTCCAGGAACTGGAAACGAGCCGGGCGACGCGCTCGTAGAGCTTTTCTCCGTCGCCGAGGGCGAGACCCTGCAAATCGGCGCCGCCGGGGTTCGACGTGCGGCACAGCAAGATCACCCCTTTGCTCTCCCATGCCAGATAAGGCTCCACGGAATCCCGCCCCATGTAAGGGTTCACCGTGACCGCGTCCGCCCGGTAACGTGCGAAGGCTTCTTCCGCATAGCGGCCAGCCGTGCTGCCGATATCCCCGCGCTTCGCGTCCAGGATGACTGGAATGCCTGGATGCTGCGCATGGATGTGTTCGATCAGGGCTTCGAGTTGGTCTTCGGCGCGGCAGGCCGCGAAATAAGCAATCTGCGGCTTGAACGCGCAAACCAAGTCGGCCGTGACATCCACGATAGCGCAGCAAAATTCGAAAATGGCGCATGGCTTACCTGCCAGCGATGGCGGCAACCGCGCCGGGTCAGGATCCAGCCCCACACAGAGCAGGCTGTCGCGTTCCCGCCAAGCAGCCCGCAGGGCACTCATGAAATCCATGCCCAAGCCCTACCCCTCAAGCACGCACGAGATAATCCAGTGCGATCCCGGCGAAAACCGACGCACCCACCCAGTTATTGAAAAGGAAAGCCTGCCAGCAGGCCGCGCGCTCACGCGTGCGGATGAGCAGGAATATGCGCCCCGCCGCCAGCGCGGCGGCCCCTATCCCGGCAAGAAACACCCAACCCAGCCCGAACGACAGGCCCGCCACGGCAATGAGGGACAAAGAGATGAAATGGGACAGCATTATTATCGCCACCTCATGACGCCCGAACGTGATGGCCGAAGTCTGAATGCGGCCCAGTTTGATGTCGTCATTGCGATCCACCATCGCATACGCCGTATCGTAGGAAATCGTCCAGAAGAAACTTGCTGCCACTAACACCCAGGCCATCAGCGGCACGGTGTTTTGCGCGGCAGCAAAAGCCATCGGTATGCCAAAACCAAACGCCACGCCCAGATAGGCTTGCGGCACGGGGAAAAACCGCTTCGTAAAGGGATAGCTCACCGCCAGGAACAGCGCCACCAAAGTCAGCAGGAAAAGGAGGGGATTCATGAGCGGCACGATCAGCAGGAACGAGAACAACAACAACACCAGCCCAATCCAAAACGCCTCGCGTACGCTCATTGCTCCCGTAGCGAGGGGGCGGTTCTTCGTACGCTCTACATGAGCATCGAAATCCCGATCCGCGTAGTCGTTGACGACGCATCCAGCGGAATGCATCAGGAAACTGCCGAACGCGAAAGCAAACGCCAAGTACAGGGATGGCGCGCCTTCCGCAGCAATCCACACCCCCCACATCGTCGGCCAGAGCAACACCATCGTACCGACCTGTTTGGCGAGCGAATCGATGCGAATTAAATGGGCGTAATGAGGCAGGCGGGCGACGATACTCATGGGAATTTTGTTCAGGTGACGTAAAGGCGCTTATTTTACCAAAAGTCCCTTCTTCAGGGCATACCGTCCAGAAACCCTCGGCTTGCAGCAACAAGTAAATATGCTTTTGAAATATTGACACAATGGGCGCAAATCGCCTACCAGCTAGGCCGTAAAGTTTTTTTAATGCTTATAGCATGTTACGCCATGCACAAAAACAATTATTTATCACCGAAGCCTGAAAACCATATCAAGATCATTGCATTGTTGTTGCAGTGCACTTATACTCCCGCCTCCATGACAAATCGGAACTATGATCAATGAGAGCATCGCCTTTTTGTTTACTGAGGAATATCATGCCTTTAACTTCTATTGCTTTGTACAGCATGTCTCCGTCGCTATGCTGTTTATTTGGAGAAGGTAATATTGCAGCTCTACTCGCGTCATTGCCAACTTAGTTCATCTTTATTCATAGATATTTTTCCATTTTATTTCCATCTTCAGACTGGATTTTCCCCATGGCACAAAACAATATCATGGCACAAAACAGTACTCCAGAGACTGTTGACCCATACTATGAAGACCTTCCCGCGTACATGACTGACGTATACGACTGGGCATATGTCGACCCAAAGAAAGTACGTTTTCTGGATCATAAACTGGTTGTTCGCATTTTGTTATTTTTCAATGATCAGCGACTGATGCGCACGTACTTGGATGAAGTCGAGGAGGGAATGCGTGTTTGGCAAGTTGCACATGTTTATGGGGATCTGGTTAAACGTGTCGCCGAAAAAGTTGGGCCACAAGGTATATTTCATTTAACTGACATAACGCCAATACAAATTGAACACGCAGAGCGTAAATTATCCGATAAACCGTGGTGTAAAGTAATCCGCAGTGATGCAGCCGATTTTCCCGGTGAAAAAAGTGTCGACTATGATGTAATATGTAGTTTTTTCCTTTTACATGAAGTTCCCGACGATAAAAAACATCAGATCGTCGATCATATGCTGGAAAAGTTACCGAAAGGAAAGAAAGCCATTTTCATCGATTATGCCAATCCAGCAAAATGGCATCCAGTTCGTTATATTCTTAAGATCATCAATCATTTACTCGAACCGTTTGCCGAAGTATTATGGAAAAAAGAAATCAGCCAGTATGCAACCAAAGCTGAACAATTCGTTTGGGAGAAAAAAACCTTCTTTGGTGGTGTCTATCAATGCGTGATTGCCAAGCATAAGGGTTGAGATAGCGCGAAGCGCCCGAATAAAGCTTTCTTCAAGAGGAAGATGCCACCCGTTAAAAGCAGGTGACGAAAGGAAGTAAGGCGGTTCAGTTGGCTGAATAAGCAACTGCTCAGCGCAGTTCGGACAGTTCCCGGGTCAACGCTTCGATGTTGCGCTCGCGCCGGTCAACGGCATCTTTATATGGTTGCAGGCGGTCGAGCTTTTTCTGATGGTTCACGCCCCTTACACCGGTCTTCTGGTTTGTGAAGGCCTCACCATCTTGAAAAATAACCTCCTGTTCAGTAAGTTTATTGCGCGCATCCTCCAACCCCGACCGCTCGCTGTCCAACTCCTTCTCCAGGACATAGCGCCGGGCTTTGTCGCGTTCCTTCTGTGCTTCGTCGCTTATTCTCGGAAACGTGGCCTGTGTGGGATTGGGGCGCATGGAGATGGTCGAAACGGTCTGTTCGTTGGAGAGCTGCTTACAACCCTTGACCAAACCGGGACCATTGCTATAGGTGACCTTCCCAGTGGTATCGATGCACTTAAACACCTGCGTAGAAGCAGGAAACGGCACAAGGCAGAGCCCTAGGAAAAGCAAGGATGAGGAAATGGCGGCATACGTGGGTTTCATGGCTCTGCCCTATCAAAAACTCCCTTATTGCCAAAAGCTACACTACGTAGAAGGAAACAAACGCCAACCCTTTCCTCAATCAAGCAAAAAAAAGACAGGCAATGCCCGTCTTTCCTTGTATCGCCCACCTTCTCAACAACTATAGTACATGTCGAATTCGATCGGGTGTGTAGTCATACGGTAGCGGGTAACTTCCCCCATCTTCAACTCAATGTAAGCATCGATGAAGTCATCGGAGAACACGCCACCACGGGTCAGGAATTCCCTATCCTTGTCGAGATAATCGAGCGCCTGGTCGAGGCTGGAACACACGGTCAGTATCTTGGCGTCTTCTTCCGGCGGCAGGTCGTAAAGATTCTTGTCGGCAGGCTCCCCCGGATGAATTTTGTTCTGGATACCGTCCAAACCGGCCATTGCCATTGCCGCAAACGCTAGGTACGGATTGGCCGTGGGATCGGGGAAACGTACCTCGATGCGGCGACCCTTCGCGCTGGTGACGTAAGGAATACGGATGGATGCGGAGCGGTTGCGGGCAGAATAAGCCAGTTTCACCGGAGCCTCAAAACCGGGAACCAACCGTTTGTAGGAATTGGTTCCGGGGTTGGTAATGGCATTCAGGGCACGCGCATGCTTGATAATGCCGCCTATGTAATAGAGCGCCACTTCCGATAGGCCAGCGTAACCATTGCCCGCGAAGAGGTTCTGGCCATTTTTCCAGATAGACTGGTGTACATGCATGCCAGAACCGTTATCACCAACGATGGGTTTAGGCATGAAAGTGGCTGTCTTGCCGTACTGATGCGCTACGTTGTGCACCACATACTTGAGCATTTGAGTCCAGTCGGCGCGGCGGGTCAGTGTATTGAACCTCGTGCCAATTTCGCACTGCCCTGCATTAGCGACTTCATGGTGATGCACTTCGACCGGTACGCCGATGCCTTCAAGCGCCAATACCATCGCGGCACGGATGTCGTTGAGGCTATCGACCGGCGGCACAGGGAAATACCCCCCTTTGACTCGCGGACGGTGGCCGAGGTTGCCCCCCTTGTATTTCTCGGACGTCGACCAGGCCGCTTCTTCGGAAAACACCTTGACGAAAGACCCGGACATGTCGACCGACCACTCAACGGCATCAAATATGAAGAATTCCGGTTCCGGTCCGAAATAGGCAGTATCGCCGATGCCGGTGCTTTTCAGGTAGGCTTCGGTGCGCTTGGCAATGGAGCGCGGATCACGGTCATACCCCTTGCCGTCAGACGGTTCGATGACATCGCAAGCCAGCACCAACGTGGGTTCATCGAAAAAGGGGTCGATATAAGCGGATTCAGGATCCGGGAGCAGGATCATGTCGGAGGCCTGGATACCTTTCCACCCCGCCATGGAGGATCCGTCAAACATATGGCCATGCTCGAATGCCTCCTCTTCAAACGCAGAAACCGGCACACCAACATGCTGTTCCTTGCCAAGGGTATCGGTAAAACGGTAGTCAACGAAGCAGACCTCGTTTTCCTGGATCAACTTCATGACATCTTGAGAATTCATGCTCACTCCCGGTGAATTGAACAAAACAGTTTGACTGGAGAACCGGTATTGGAAGTGCCTTCTTTCCCCTTGATGGCAGGCAACCCCTGGAAACAGGTGATCAACGAACAAATTTCCGTGGTGCAAAGCTGCTAAATTCGTGCCATTAAGCATCCAATCAACTGTATATTTTCTCATAAAGGTGCGGCCGCGACAGGAGTTTTGACCTGTCAGAACGGCGCATTGCACGGACACGAAACTAAAGAAGGAAAGATAGTGGATCATCAATACCGGATGCCGCGTGGCGTCTGGATACTCGGCTTCGTTAGCCTGTTGATGGACGTTTCCTCGGAGATGATCCACAGCCTGCTGCCACTCTTCATGGTCACGGCGCTCGGCGCGAGCGCCTTCACTGTCGGCCTGATCGAAGGGTTTGCCGAAGCCACTGCGTTGATCGTCAGGATTTTTTCTGGTGTCCTGAGCGATTATTTTGGCAAGCGCAAAGGGTTAACGGTTTTCGGCTATGCACTCGGAGCCTTGAGTAAACCCCTATTCGCCCTCGCCCAAAGCGCTGATCCCGTTTTAGGCGCACGTCTGCTTGACCGTCTGGGCAAGGGCATCCGGGGTGCGCCGCGTGACGCTCTGCTGACCGACCTGACCCCGCCGCCCATCCGCGGCGAGGCATTTGGCCTGCGCCAGTCCCTCGACACCGTGGGAGCATTCATCGGCCCACTGCTTAGCACCCTCCTCATGCTGCTATGGGCCAATGACTTCCGCGCTGTCTTTTGGTTTACCGCCATTCCTGGCTTGGCGAGTGTCGCGCTGCTCGTTTTCGGCCTGCGGGAACCCGTGCACGCATCCTCGGGTAAGCGAGAAAACCCGATCCGACGCAACAACCTGCGCCAGCTCAACGCCGCTTATTGGCAGGTAGTCGGCATCGGCGCGATCTTTACGCTGGCTCGTTTCAGCGAGGCTTTCCTCGTGCTGCGCGCTATGCAGTGCGGCATACCGCTTTCCCTCGTCCCGCTGGTAATGGCCGCAATGAGCCTTGTCTATTCGCTCACGGCCTGGCCTTTTGGCAAGCTCTCTGATCGCATGGATCACCGATACCTGCTTGCCCTCGGCCTGATCGTACTGATTGCCGCCGACTTGGTGCTTGCATCCCGTCAGCATTGGGACGCCGTACTGGCCGGGGTTGCGCTCTGGGGCATGCATATGGGCATCACTCAAGGGCTGCTGTCGGCAATGGTAGCGAAAACCGCGCCAGCGGAACTTCGCGGCACGGCCTTCGGCATTTTCAACGTCGTGAGCGGCATCGCCATGTTATTCGCCAGTATCGCCGCCGGTTTCCTGTGGGATCGCCTTGGTGCCCCAGCCACCTTCCTTGCCGGAGCCCTCTTTTGCGTCGCAACCTTGATCGCCCTCATGCGCCATCCGGCAAAGGGGCCATTATCATGAGGTTTGGGCAGGCGGCGAACTGGCGGCTCTGTAAAAGCATTACACCCCATTTATACGGAATTCGGCCAACTCCGTATTGAGGAGTCATCCCAGCCTGGAGGCCGGAGATTCCTCGATACGGCTCAGGGGAGCCTTCGGTTCCATATACGATTGTCTCGCTTACCCCGTCATCAATGACGGGGATTGCGCTCGACGCGTGTTCAATGCGTCAGGGACAGGATTGCCTCCCTGGAAAGTCCCGTCAGCGCCATGATTTCTTCGATGGGCAGGTTTCTTTTCAGGGCGGCATGGGCGACGGAGAGAAGCCCTTCTTCACGACCTTCTCCGCGCCCTTCTTCACGACCTTTTTCGAGTCCTTCTTCGCGCCCTTTTTCAAGCCCCTCTTTAAGCCCTTTCTCTCTTGCCGCCTGCATCCGTGCGGCGTTGTCCCATTCCATCTTTTCGCGGGATTCGGCCAGCAGCCGCGTGCGTTCGTCTTCCGAGAGCTCTTGCAGCCGGGCAACGGCCTTGCCGATCTGGGGGTTTTTCTCTGCGAGCATCTTCAACTCCTCTTCCTGCCGTGCATCCAGGAACTTCAGCCAGTCCCATAGTGCGCTTCCGTCCGTATTGTGCGGCAATTTCGTCAGTTCCAGGGTGTTGACTTCCATGATGTCGCTGAATTCCGAACCAGTCCTGGGGTCATGGAGCCGGTAACGGTTGTGGTAGCAATCGTTTTCCGGGATTTGGACGTAGTCGGTGATCAGGATGCAGATCGAACGTTCGATCTTCTGGTAGCTCTCCCCCCGGCTGACCTGTTCGGTGATCATGCGGGAGAGGTAGAAGATGATGCGTTCGCGCATCTGGGGTTGTTCGGCGACCTGGATTTCGATGTCGATCATTTTGCCGGTGCCGGTCTTGGCCTTGACGTCGAGGACGCCCTGTTTGTCGTCGATGCCTTCGCCGTTCAGGTGCGGGTCGACGAGCACGATGTCCAGAAGGTCTTCAGGGGGCAAGTCGAGTGCGGCCTTGAGGAAATCGGTCAGTGGCCCGGTGTTGCGGGCGTCCCCGAAAAGCAGCTTGAAGACCAGGTCGTTGCGGGGCGAGAGGAAGGGGCGGGGCATCTTGAATTCTCCGGAGTTTTATATAGCATATTCCATGAGTAAATCTTTTTCAAGATGCTGATGTAATTTTTTATGGACGACGTCATACGTCGAGGTCTGTTACGTGCAACCCAAAACCCCCCTCTCCCGCAAGCGGGCGAAGGATCAAAGAAATGAGTTCTCAACTCATCACAAATTTCACTCTTGACAGAAATTTCAGAAAATTGTAGATTAAAAAAATGAAGCTCACACCTGTATCCGAACGGTTCATCCTGCACTGGGGCGAAATGGGCTCCCGCTGGGGCGTCAATCGCACTGTTGCGCAAATCCACGCCCTGTTGTTCCTGGCTGGCAGGCCGGTTGCTGCGGACGAGATTGCCGAAACGCTCGCGCTTGCCCGCTCGAACGTCAGCAATAGCCTGAAGGAATTGCAGGCTTGGCGCCTCGTCCGTGTGGTGCACATGATCGGGGAGAGGCGCGACCATTTCGAAACTTCAAAAGATGTCTGGGAACTGTTCCGGCTGATCGTCGAAGGACGCCGCCAACGTGAAATCGACCCCACCTTGACGGCATTGCGCGACTGCCTGATGAGCCCGGAACTGGATCAGGAACCGAAGGAAAGCGTCCAACGTATCCAGGAAACCCTGGATTTTCTCGAAACACTGACCACATGGGCCGACGAAATGCTGCGCCTGAAACCTGAAACCTTGACGAAGACGTTGGGCATCGGGGCACGCATCAGCCACGTAGTCCGCAGAACCAAGAAGCAAAACACCACCGCAACAGGCTGACCTGCCTGTTTTTTTAACCTGAAATTTCACTTAATACAGAAATAACTGTAATTAATGAAGGAGGTTTCCATGTTACCAATCATTCTTTCACTCACCCAAGTGGCGATGCCCATCATTGCCAGTCTCGTTGCCGCAACCTACTTGCACGAAGTAATTCAACGGCTATTGGCCGATTTGTGCGGCACCGAAGATCGCGCACGATTCTGGACTCGATGTTCAGTCGTCGCGATGTTTGCTGCGCCGCTCATGCTGGTGCTGCTGGTTACAGATATACCAAACACATACACAGGCATTGAGGCCGCAGGATACACGATGCGTGTCTTGCGTCAGACGCTGGCCTGGACGGCAGGTGGAATTCTGGCTGCCGTCGGCGTGATTGCTTATGTCGTGATGCGGTATATCCCGCGTGAAATTAAAGGGAGCACATCATGAAAGTGTTGGTATGCGGCGCAAACGGGTTTGTTGGCAATGCCATTTCGACCCACCTCGAACAGGATGGCCATCAGGTCATACGTGGGGTGCGACGACCGACGCACCCAGGGGAAATTTCCATCGACTATACGACCGACCTGACTGCGGATCAGTGGTTGAACAAACTGGACGGCGTCGAGGTTGTTGTAAATGCAGTCGGTATCCGTTGCGCTATATCTGCTCGCGGGCCTGTGCTGGTTGCCGGTCGTGTGGATTCAACTCCGGATGCGGCACATTACATCCGAATCGGAGGCACGGGGAGATATTGCGCTCCCATCGGCCTATTGGCGTTATGCACGAATCTGGGAATACCTTAGTTATCCGGCTTTTCTGGCGATGGTTGCGGTTTATTTCCTGATGGTTTTGAAACCAACCCTGTTTTAGGGCCTTGTTTGCATGTAAAGCGCAATCCCAAAACAAAAGGGCTGTATCCCGTAATACGGAACCCAGCCCTTTTTTGACCTGCCACAGCTTTAAAGCATGTGGCATCCGACTATGGGAGGAAATCCCTCAGGCGGACTTCTTCGAGGAGGTTTTGGCGGTAGTGGTAACAGCCTTGACCGTGGCATTGGTGGCCGCGGCAACGTTGGCTTCAGCGATTTCGGTCGCTTGTTTGACGGCCTTGGAAAAATTGTCGTAAGCGCTGTTGGCAGCGGCGATGGCCGATTTGACAGCAGCAACGGCAACGTCGGAACCAGCCGGGGCGGACTTAGCGGCCTTGTCGAGCGCGGAGGAAACGTTCTTGTTCAGTTCGGCAAGTTGGGTTTCGAGCACTTTCGCCAGCTCTTCCTGGCCTTGCGAGGCGATTTCATAAACGCTGCGGGCGTAGGCAACAGACTTTTCCAGCAAGGGCTGGATCAGCGAGGCTTGCAGGGAAACCAGTTCTTGCACGTCCTTGGTACCCAGCAGGGCCTTGGTGTTGGAGACGCTGTCTTCAAGAACGGAACGGGCGGTGTTGAGGTTAAGGGCAGCCAGACGCTCAGCGTTGGCAAAGGCGCTGTTGGTGAGGCTCAGCAGGGTTTCGATGTTGGCCTTGTTGGAAGCGGCAAACTGCTCAGGGTTAAACGTAGTCATTGGACTCTCCTCTGAAAATAACGTGGTAGTGTGGAAGCGAAACAGCAAAAACGACGGAAGTACTACTCTACTGCGGGTTAGGGGTTTGGCGATATGCCATACTGCATTGTTGCGTAGCAACAAATTACTGTATTGCTGCATAGCAGCAAGTGACGTTCATTGTAACCAGTGGGAACTGGATGTCAAGTATTTTTTGTGCGTCGCACAAGAAATATTTCACACTTTTCTTCGCATTCAGTTCGCATAGCGATTCCAATATTCCATACCTGTAAGAAATATATGCCATGAAAGTGGCAATGACGGGGGTGTTCGTTCGCGATACGCGTTCAGCGCCCGGTAGCGGGCGGGTTGGTTTTGTTGTCTTTAGGTGGGATGGTCACGTGCACGCGGCTCGTAGCGGGAGTTTTGCTACCACTAGAATGCCCTGGTGCGTCGGTTACGAGATAGTTTTCGGTGGCGGCATCGTATTCGATGTACTGACCTCGCACTATGTTGCCAGCACTCTGGATCTGGGCGCGGTTGAAAAGTTTGGCTCGTTCGTTCTGGCTACTGTATTCGATGCGCTCGGCTTCGCCATCGACCCAGGCTCCGTCGCTCATGCGTTTTTGGCGGAAAGTAACAAGCCGCCCGCTTCCAGCGGTAGCAACGCCGTTGTGAAAACCCGCAGTATCCTGGGTAACGACGATTTTGTCGCCCTTGAGCATCAACGTCCCCTGGGTCAGCACGACGCTACCTTCAAAGACGTGAACCTTATTGCGGTCGTCCACGGTCACTTTGTCGGCATCGATGTTGACCGGTTGGCTACGGTCGGGCGATTGGGCGTGGGCAGAAACGGAAACCGACAGTAACACGGCCATAGCAGCAGAAAGGATGTGCATCATGAATTCCTCTAATGTCGGGGAATAAGGTACATCCGGACTTTCCCGGAAAGTTTCATGACGCCAAATACATTATCGGCTACGAAACTGTTGGCATCGGTGGCGGTCTTCCCCTGAGTGAGACGCACGGGGACATTGCTGATGGCACGCTGCTCCTGTGGCCAGACAGTCAGTTGTTCCGAGGAAAAATGCATAGGCAAGTCAGGGGGGATACCTTCGCGTTCGCCCTCGACATGACCGGCAAAGTCCACGCGTTCGCCTTTGGGGGCAACTTCACCTTGGTCAGCGTTGATCCACATGTGTCGCCCTTGGGTGATGAGTTGCAACCGAGGTTGTTCAGAGTAGGTTGAATCGGTGGCAGGCAGATGAGTGAGACGCGGAGAATCGAGCGTATAGCGCAGCTTGCCATCCTTGGCAAAACCCGTGATGCGCACCACCTCGGCGATGAAGTCCGGCGTCCGGTTGACGGCGGCATCGGCGACGGGCTCGGGGCTGCGGGTCGCATGTTCGAGCCAAGTGGCTCCGGCAGCGAGCAACGCCGCAATGGCCAGGGGGTAGAAGCGGTAAATGAAGTTGAGGAGCCCGTGCATCAGATGACCTGTGCTTGCATGAGGTCATGCGTGTTCAGCGCCCCCACGAGCACGCCTGCCCCATCGACGACCAAAAGCTGGCTGATGCACAGCCGCTCCATTATTTCGGCGGCCTCCACCGCAAGGGCGTCCGGTTTAATAGTACTCGGACTTTTCGTTAGTACATCGGCAAGCTGCGTGGTACGCACGTCGATGCCGTTTTCCAGGGCGCGGCGCAAGTCGCCGTCAGTAAAAATGCCTTCTGGCTTACCATCGGCTCCCACTGCCACCGTCATGCCCATGCCGCCGCGCGTCATGGCAAGCAGCGCCTCGCTTAGGAGTGCGCCACCTACGATGGCTGGCACTCGCTCGCGTGGGCGCATCACGTCCCGCACATGTGTAAGCAGCCGTCGGCCGAGGCTGCCGCCGGGGTGCGAGCGCGCAAAATCTTCGGCATCAAAACCGCGTGCATCAAGCAGTGCCACTGCGATCGCGTCCGACAAAGCCAGTTCGGCGGTAGTGCTGGCAGTGGGTGCGAGGTTGAGCGGGCAGGCTTCTTCGCTGACAGCGGCATCAAGATGAATGTCGGCTTCGCGCGCAAGCGGCGAACCAGCGTTGCCGGTCATGGCAATCAGCCGCGCCCCGCGCCGTTTGGCTTGCGGCACGATGGCAAGCAGTTCCGCGCTTGCGCCCGAGTTGGAGATGGCAATCACAATGTCTTCGGCGGTAATCATACCGAGGTCGCCATGTGCGGCTTCCGCTGCATGCACGAAGTAAGCCGGGGTTCCCGTGCTCGCCAGGGTGGCTGCGAACTTGCGCGCAATGTGGCCCGATTTGCCGATACCGCTAACGATAACCCTGCCCCGGCATTGGAGGATCATGTCGATGGTTTGCCCGAAGTTTTCATCGATCCGCCCGGCGAGCGCAGTAACCGCTTGCGCCTCGATTTCGAGCACGCGGCGACCCAGTTCTAGCGCACGACGGAGAGATGATGTAGAAACGGTATTCATCCTTACGATTGTATACGGTAGTTGTCAGCATTTACTGACAACTAAAAACTAAAAATGACAATTGAATTTCAGTCTTCGTACCGTTGCAACTTGCGAATGTCTGGGATATGGATTTCCCTGCCTTGAACGGTAATCAGCCCAAGTTCTGCAAGCTCGTGCAGGATGCGCGAAAAATGCTCTTGCGTCATGTTGAGGTAGGACGCGATGACGTTTTTGCTGATGCTGAAATGAATGTCGCAGGCATGCTCTTCAGAGGAAAGGGCTTCGCTCGGGATTTCCCGCAGCAAATAGCCGATGACGCGCTTCTTGCCGGAATGCAGCGAATAGTCTTCGATGTCGCTGATGAGTTGATGCATTCGCATGGAAAGGCTTGCAAGCATTTTACGGGCCAGCACGGGGCTCCGTTCCAGTTCCTCGAAGATAGTGGTCTTGGGGAGGTAGAGCACCCAGGAATCGGCTAATGCCTGTGCAGAAACAACATAGGATCGTTCCAGGAACATCAGTGCTTCCCCGAACATCTGCCCAGGACGGATGATCTCCACGACCTTCTCGTGCCCGTGAGGCGAGATGAAAAACAGCTTGACCAAACCGACGAGGAGCACGTGCAGCCCCTTGCAATCGTCCCCTTTGTTAAACAAAACCTCACCTTTTTTTGGGCGGAGATCCCGCACATTCTGCGTAATGCGTGCGATTTCTTCAGGCGAGAGGCTGTTGAAGAGGGGTTGGCCAGCTAGCAGCGCTTTGAAGTCGGGTTTCGGCTTTTGAAGCATGGAGCGATCTGGGGGCAAGTACATAACGGTGGCTTCCGTGTCGAGTAGTGTTTTCACAAATGTCCATGAATGTTATTCGTTTTTTCCACAATAGTGACGGAATACCTGATGTCTTTCTGGCGGATGCGTGCTCCAATAAAAAAGACTTGCAATCTATTCTCAGACTGCTAAAATGCGCGGTTTCGTGTCCCGGGGCTCATCCGGGACGATGACCCGAACGGGTTCCAATACTGGCCGCTCCTGGAGCGGGACAAGTTGGGGATAAATTCATGATTCAAATGCAGTCCAGGCTCGACGTAGCCGACAACACCGGCGCGCGCTCGGTGATGTGCATCAAGGTGCTTGGCGGTTCGAAACGCCGTTATGCCACCGTAGGCGACATCATCAAGGTCACGGTAAAGGATGCCGCGCCACGGGGGCGGGTCAAAAAGGGGGACATCTACAGTGCCGTCGTCGTACGCACGGCCAAGGGTGTACGCCGTCCCGATGGGTCGCTCATCAAATTCGACAACAACGCAGCCGTGTTGCTCAACAACAAGCTTGAGCCGATCGGTACGCGCATCTTTGGGCCGGTGACACGCGAATTGCGCTCCGAACGGTTCATGAAGATCGTGTCGCTGGCACCGGAAGTGCTCTGAGGGGTTCCGAGATGAACAAAATCCGCAAGGGCGATGAAGTCGTGGTGCTCACGGGCAAGGATCGTGGCCGCCGTGGCACGGTGTTGCGCCGTGTCAGCGATGAACGCCTGTTGGTCGAAGGGGTAAATCGGGTGAAGAAACACATGCGCCCGAACCCGCTCAAGGGCGAAGTGGGCGGTATCGTCGAAAAGGAGATGCCGATCCATGTCTCGAACGTCGCGCTGTTCAACCACACCACGCAAAAAGGCGACCGTGTGGGGATAAAGGTGCTTGAAGACGGGCGCAAGGTGCGCTTCTTCAAGTCGAACGGCGAGATGGTGGACGCGTAAGGAGTGGCAATGGCTCGTTTGCAACAGTTTTACAAGGATACGGTGGTTCCTGACCTGCTCAAGCAGTTCGGTTACAAGTCCGTCATGGAAGTGCCGCGTATTACCAAAATCACCCTGAACATGGGTGTTGGGGAAGCGGTCGGCGACAAGAAAATTCTTGAGTTCGCGGTTGGCGATATGACGAAAATCGCCGGACAGAAGCCGGTGATTACCAAGGCAAAGAAGTCGATTGCCGGGTTCAAGATACGTGACGGTTATCCCATCGGCTGCATGGTGACGCTGCGCGGCCCGAGGATGTACGAATTCCTCGACCGCTTGGTGACTGTAGCCTTGCCGCGCGTGCGCGACTTCCGCGGCATTGCGTCCAAGGGGTTCGATGGCCGTGGCAACTATAACCTCGGGGTCAAGGAACAAATCATCTTCTCCGAAATCGAGTATGACAAGGTCGATACGCTACGTGGGATGAACATCAGCATCACGACAACGGCCAAGACAGACAAGGAAGCGAGAGCGCTTTTGGGTGCGTTCCGCTTCCCGTTCAAGAATTGAGGGCGATATGGCGAAACTGTCTCTGATCAACCGCGAAGAAAAACGCCGCAAAGTGATGGCGAAATACGCCGTCCGGCGCGCCGAGTTGATTGCGAAAATCAAGGATACAAAGCTCTCCGACGAAGAGCGTATGGCAGCGCGGCTGGCCTTGCAGGAATTGCCGCGCAATGCGAGTCCCGTCCGCGCGCGCAACCGCTGCAAGCTGACTGGACGCCCGCGCGGAGTGTTCCGCAAGTTTGGCCTGTGCCGCAACAAGTTGCGCGAAATTGCTTTCGACGGCGAAGTACCGGGCATGATCAAGGCGAGTTGGTAAGGAGAGTAGAAGATGAGTATGTCCGATCCCATCGCCGATATGCTGACGCGGATCCGCAACGGCCAGCAGGCCAAGAAAACGAGCGTATGCATGCCTTCGTCGAAGCTGAAGGTGGCAATTGCCAAGGTCTTACAGGATGAAGGCTATATCAATGCCTACGTTGTCCGAGAAACGGCTGGTAAGGCCGAACTCGATGTGGCGCTCAAGTATTACGCGAACCGTCCGGTCATCGAACGCATCGAGCGCGTCAGCCGTCCCGGGTTGCGTGTCTATAAAGGAAGCGACGACCTGCCGAAAGTCATGAACGGGCTTGGTGTGGCGATCATATCGACCCCCAAGGGCGTGATGACCGACCGTGCCGCACGCGCCAGCCGTGTTGGCGGCGAAATCATCTGCCTGGTGGCTTGAGGAGGATTCCATGTCTCGTGTAGGAAAGAATCCTGTGACCATCCCGGGCAGCGTCGAAGTCAAGATCACCGGAGCCGGCCTCTCGATCAAGGGACCGCTTGGCACACTAAGCCATATGGTGCACCCTTCGATCATGGTAGAGCGCGAGGGCGATACGCTGGTGTTCAAGCCCCGTGAGGGCGTAGCGGACGCCAATGCGTTTTCCGGTACCACGCGTGCGCTGGTCAACAACATGGTGACGGGGGTTACCAAAGGTTTCGAGAAAAAACTCAACCTCGTCGGCGTTGGCTACCGTGCCCAAGCCCAGGGGGACAAGCTCAATCTCTCCCTCGGGTTCTCCCATCCGGTCGTACATCAGTTGCCGGACGGGGTGAAGGCCGAAACGCCGACCCAGACCGAAATCATCATCAAGGGGATCGACAAGCAGCAGGTCGGTCAAGTCGCAGCCGAAGTGCGGGCCTACCGCGCTCCCGAACCTTACAAGGGCAAGGGCGTCCGTTATTCAGACGAAAAGGTTGTGATCAAGGAAACCAAGAAGAAGTAAGGCGGTCGTTCATGAACAAAAAAGAATCTCGTCTTCGCCGCGCGCGCAAAACCCGCGCCAAGCTTGCGGAGCTGAAAGCCGTGCGTCTGACCGTATTCCGGTCGAACTGTCATATTTACGCCCAGATCATCTCCGGCTGCGGCTCGAAAGTGCTGGCCTCGGCCTCCACGCTTGAAGCGGATGTCCGTGTCCGGATACCCAACGGCGGCACCAAGGCTGCTGCCGCAGAAGTGGGCAAACTGATCGCCGAGCGTGCGAAAGCCGCCGGGATCGAAACCGTGGGGTTTGACCGCGCCGGTTTCCTTTATCACGGCCGCGTCAAGACGTTGGCTGAAGCCGCCCGCGAAGGCGGCCTGAAGTTCTAAGGGGGTTTACGAATGGCCAAGCAGCAAAACCAGCGCAAGCAAGCCTCCGAGGAGCGTGATGACGGCCTGCGCGAAAAGATGGTTGCAATCAACCGCGTAACCAAGGTCGTCAAGGGGGGCCGGATTCTCGGTTTCGCGGCTCTCACCGTGGTTGGTGATGGCGATGGCGGCATCGGGATAGGCAAGGGCAAGTCCAAGGAAGTGCCGGTAGCCGTCCAGAAAGCAATGGACGAAGCCCGCCGTAAAATGAAAAAATTCTCGCTCAAAAATGGAACCCTGCATCACACCGTAATTGGCAAACATGGTGCAGCTTCCGTGCTGATGCGCCCTACCCCTGGCGGGACTGGCATCATCGCCGGCGGCCCGATGCGTGCGGTGTTTGAAGTCATGGGTGTAACCGACATCATCTGCAAATGCATCGGTTCCACCAACCCATACAACGTCGTGCGTGCCACGCTCAACGGCCTGCTGGCGGTGAATACCCCAGCGGAGATTGCGGCCAAGCGCGGCAAGAGCGTTGAAGAAATCCTGAGGTAAGCGATGTCTGACAAGAAGATCAAGGTGACGCTAATCAAGAGCGTGATCGGAACCAAACAGTCCCACCGCGCCACAGTGCGTGGCCTGGGGCTTCGCCGCCTCAACCACAGCGTCGAGCTGTCCGACACGCCGCGTGTGCGCGGCATGATTACCAAAGTAGCTTATCTGCTCAAGTGCGAGGGGCAATGACATGCGCCTGAATACCATCAAACCGGGCGCGGGCTCGAAATCTGTCGTCAAACGTGTCGGTCGCGGCATTGGCAGCGGCCTAGGCAAGACTTGCGGCCGGGGCCACAAGGGTCAAAAATCGCGCGCCGGTGGTTTCCACAAAGTTGGTTTCGAGGGCGGTCAAATGCCGCTGCAACGCCGTTTGCCGAAGCGCGGTTTCGTGTCGCTGACCCGTGACCGCAACGTCGAAGTTCGTTTGTCCGAACTGGCCGCCGCGCCCGTGGAGGAAATCGACCTCCTGACGTTGAAGCAGGCGGGCGTCGTTCCTGGCAATGCACTCTCGGCCAAAGTCATCCTCTCCGGCAAGATCGACAGAAAAGTCGTCCTGCGCGGCATCGGGGCCACCAAGGGAGCGCGTGCCGCCATCGAAGCGGTGGGCGGTTCCGTGGCAACCGAGTAACCCAGGATCAAGGCAAGGAAGAAATTGTGGCTAAGTCTGCCGCTACGGTAGGAAGCACCGGGAAGTTCGGCGATTTGAAACGGCGCCTGCTGTTTTTGATCGGCGCAATCATCGTGTATCGGTTCGGTGCGCACCTTCCCGTGCCCGGAATCAACCAGGAAGCCCTAAGAACGTTCTTCGAGCATAATCAGAGCGGTATCCTTGGGATGTTCAACCTGTTCTCTGGGGGGGCGTTGTCGCGCTTCACGATTTTCACCTTGGGGATCATGCCGTACATCTCGGCGTCGATCATCATGCAGTTGCTGGCCGTAGCGGTTCCGCAACTTGAGGCTATCAAGAAAGAGGGTGAGGCTGGACGGCGCAAAATCACGCAATACACGCGCTATGGAACCGTGCTCCTAGCTTTTGCACAGGGGCTGGCCGTGGCAATTGGGCTGGAAAGCCAGGGCGTGGTGCTCGACCCTGGATTCGTGTTTCGCTTAGTGACCGTTGCAACGCTCATCACCGGCACAATGTTCCTGATGTGGCTCGGCGAGCAGATCACTGAGCGTGGCCTAGGTAACGGCATTTCGCTGATTATTTTCTCGGGTATTGCAGCGGGTTTGCCGAATGCCATCGGCCACCTGTCCTCAATGATCAGCCAAGGTTCCATCACGCCACCGGCTGCGCTGTTCGTCTGCTTGCTAGTGGTGCTGGTGACAGGTTTTGTCGTTTTTATTGAACGCGGGCAACGCAAGATATTAGTAAATTACGCCAAGCGTCAAGTCGGCAACCGCATTTATGGCGGGCAAAGTTCGCATTTGCCGCTCAAGCTCAATATGTCCGGAGTCATCCCGCCGATTTTCGCTTCGAGCATCATCCTCTTCATGGGTTCAGTCGGGCAGTGGTTCGGTTCTTCTGGCAAGCTGAGTTGGTTACGTGATATTTTCTCGCTGCTCACACCCGGTCAACCGATCTACGTGATCCTGTATGCCGTAGCAATCATCTTTTTCTGCTTCTTCTACACCGCGCTCGTGTTTAACCCACGTGATACGGCAGATAATCTCAAGAAAAGCGGGGCCTTCGTACCTGGCATCCGTCCAGGCGAACAAACGGCTCGTTATATCGACAAAGTGCTGATGCGGCTTACCCTGGCAGGTGCGGCCTACATCACGCTGGTTTGCCTGTTGCCTGAGTTTCTGATCCTGAAGTGGGGTGTGCCATTCTATTTCGGCGGCACTTCGCTCCTAATCGTGGTAGTAGTGGCGCTCGACTTCAAAGACCAGGTGCAGAACTACGTGCTGTCGCATCAGTACGAAAGCCTGCTGAAGAAGGCGGATTTCAAGGGGGCGGGTTTCCCGGTTCGATGACGATGGCGAAGGAAGACGTAATCGAGATGCAGGGTGAGGTAACGGAAAACCTTCCCAACGCAATGTTCCGGGTCAAGCTTGAAAATGGTCACATGGTACTTGGCCATATTTCTGGCAAGATGCGCATGCACTATATCCGCATCCTGCCGGGCGATAAAGTGACTGTCCAGTTGACCCCCTATGACCTCACCAAAGGCCGGATCGTGTTCCGGACAAAGTGACTAGAGAACTCAAGAAACAGGAGCAAAATCATGAGAGTCCAGGCTTCCGTCAAACGACTTTGCCGCCATTGAAAGATCATCCGCCGCAAGGGCGTGGTCAGGGTTATTTGTACCGATCCCCGCCACAAACAGCGCCAAGGTTGATTCTTTGTGGTTAGCTGGTTTATAATTCAACGTTTCGCTATTTAAGCACACGAGGTAACACGGATGGCTCGTATTGCTGGGGTAAACATCCCCAATCACAAGCATGCCGAGATTGCGCTGACCGCTATCTATGGGATTGGTCGTTCGCGCGCCCAGAAAATTTGTGACGCTGCCGGTATCGCGCGTTCAGTCAAGGTTAAGGATCTCACCGAATCGGACATGGAGAAATTGCGCGAAGAAGTGAGCCGTTACGTGGTCGAGGGCGATTTACGCCGTGAAGTGACCATGAGCGTCAAGCGCCTGATGGACCTGGGTTGCTACCGTGGTGTCCGTCACCGCCGTGGCCTGCCGGTTCGCGGACAGCGTACCCGCACAAATGCCCGTACCCGCAAGGGGCCGCGCAAGGCAGTTGCAGGCAAGAAATAATAGGGATTGATCAATGGCCAAAACTCCAACCAAGATTCGCAAGAAGGTCAAAAAGAACGTCGCGGAAGGCATTGCGCACGTTCACGCCAGCTTCAACAACACTATCATCACCATCACCGACCGCCAAGGGAATGCGCTGTCGTGGGCAACTTCTGGCGGTGCGGGTTTCAAGGGTTCGCGCAAGAGCACCCCATTTGCCGCCCAGGTGGCTGCCGAGGCTGCTGGCAAGGTAGCGCAGGACTGCGGTATCAAAAATCTCGAAGTGCGCATCAAGGGGCCGGGACCTGGCCGCGAATCTGCCATCCGGGCGCTCAACGCCTTGGGCATCCGCATTGCCAGCATCACCGATATCACCCCCATCCCGCACAACGGTTGCCGTCCGCCGAAGAAGCGGCGCATTTGACGATAGGAGTAAACAACCGTGGCTCGCAACCTCGACCCAAAATGCCGCCAGTGCCGCCGTGAAGGTGAAAAGCTGTTCCTGAAGGCAGAAAGATGTTTTACCAACAAGTGTGCAATCGAGCACCATTCTTACGCGCCCGGCCAGCATGGTCAGCGTTCCGGCCAGCGCCTGTCGGGCTATGGCGAACAACTGCGCGAAAAGCAGAAAATCCGCCGTCTGTACGGTGTACTGGAGCGCCAGTTCCGCCGCGTGTATGCCGAAGCGGCTCGCCGTCGCGGGCAAACCGGCGAGAACCTGTTGCAACTGCTCGAGGGCCGTCTGGATTCCGTTGCCTATCGTATGGGCTTCGGAGGCTCGCGCGCTGAAGCGCGCCAAGTAGTCCGCCACAATGGCGTGCTGGTCAATGGCAAGCGCGTGAATATCCCGTCCTACCTGGTACGTCCGGGCGATGTCGTCCAACTCGTCGAAGGCGTGCGCGGCACGCTGCGGGTGAAAGCCGCGCTCGAATCTAGCGAATCGCGCGGCTTCCCAGCCTGGGTAGAAGTCGATGTCAAGGCTGGCAAGGGCACTTTCAAAGCCTATCCGGCACGTGACGAACTGCCGCCCACGATCAACGAGAGCTTGGTTGTGGAACTGTACTCCCGCTAATGTGGGGGCAAGCTACTGGTTTCGAGGAAATGTTGATGCAAAGCAATGAGCTACTGAAACCGCGCATTATTGACGTTCAGAGTATCTCCCAGGTTCAGGCCAGGGTGACGATGGAGCCGTTCGAACGAGGGTTTGGACATACCCTTGGAAACGCGCTACGCCGTATCCTTCTTTCGTCGCTGCCAGGACATGCTGCAACGGAAGTGTCAATCGAAGGCGTGTTGCATGAATATTCGACCCTGGACGGCATGCGGGAAGACATCGTCGACCTGCTGCTCAACTTGAAGGGCGTCGTGTTCAAACTCCACAGCCGGGGCGAGATGACCCTGCACCTAGCAAAAAGCGGGGAAGGCCCGGTGACGGCTGCCGACATCGAGACTAATCAGAATGTCGAAATCATCAACCCGGGCCATGTGATTGCGCACCTGGCTCCAGGTGGTAAACTCGACATGCAGATCAAGATCGAGGAAGGCCGTGGTTACGTGCCGGGCAATGCCCGTCCGGCCAGTTCCGAAAGCAAGTCCATTGGCCGCATCATGCTCGATGCTTCGTTCAGCCCGGTACGCCGTGTCAGTTATCAGGTGGAAAGCGCACGCGTCGAACAGCGTACCGACCTCGACCGCTTGGTCATCGATATCGAGACTAATGGTGCGGTCGACCCTGAAGAAGCGGTCTGTTACGCAGCCCGCGTGCTGGTGGATCAACTCGCGGTGTTTGCCGATTTGCAAGACACCCGTGTCGACGTGCCCGTCAAGAACGATGTCGTGGTCGACCCGGTACTGCTGCGCTTGGTCGATGACCTTGAACTGACGGTACGTTCGGCCAACTGCCTGAAAGCCGAGAACATCTACTACATCGGCGATTTGATCCAGCGTACCGAAACCGAGTTGCTCAAAACGCCAAACCTGGGTCGCAAGTCGCTCAATGAAATCAAGGAAGTGTTGGCTTCTCGTGGGTTGACGCTGGGAATGAAACTGGAAAACTGGCCCCCGGCCGGGTTGGACAAGTTCGGCTGAAGCTTAGCCGGATACAAGTGAGGAAACAAAAATGCGTCACCGTAATGGCCTTCGCAAACTGAACCGGACGAGCAGTCACCGTCAGGCCATGTTCCGCAACATGGCTAACTCGCTGTTGCGTCACGAGGTCATCAGGACGACCCTGCCCAAGGCGAAGGAACTGCGCCGGGTCGTCGAACCCCTGATTACGCTTGGCAAGAAGGCAAGCGTGGCCAACCGCCGTTTGGCATTCAACCGCCTACGCGACCGCGAAATCGTCGTCAAGATTTTCGATGAACTGGGTCCGCGCTATGCCAGCCGTCCCGGTGGCTACTTGCGCATCCTAAAGTGCGGTTTCCGCGACGGGGACAACGCGCCAATGGCGTATATCGAACTGCTCGACCGCCCGGACGCTGCCGTGTCCGAGGCTAGCGCAGATGCCCCCGCCGTGGCGTAAAGGTTATAGGGTTTCATACCCGGTCTTGAATTTGAGTGTTAGCAAAGCCCCTGGAATTATTTTCGGGGGCTTTTGTTTTTTTGCAAACCAAACATTCACGTTCAAGACAAGCGGATATGATGCCGTACCTACGCTCTGCGAAAAAACGATAAATCAATGCGCCTGCTGTTGATAGAAGATGACCTGCCCATTGCGAACGCCCTCCAGGAAGGGTTTTCGCACGCAGGCATTTCTGTCGATCATCTGATCCGGGCCGATGCTGCGGAATCCGCCCTGAAACTGACCGCTTACGATTTGGTGATCGTCGACCTTGAACTGCCGGGCATGAATGGGTTGGAACTAATCCGCCGCCTGCGGCGCAAACAAATCCTCTTGCCGATATTGGTCCTGACTGCACGTGATGCGATTGAAGACCGTGTAAAAGGGCTGGATACCGGTGCGGACGATTACCTCGTCAAACCTTTCCTGCTCCCGGAACTCCTCGCCCGTATCCGTGCGCTGGTTCGGCGCAGCCAAGCGGCCAGTAGTTCCGACCTTGCTTTCGGTTCCCTGCATCTTTACCTAAACCTGCGCACAGCATCGCTTGATGACGTACCGCTGGAACTCACGGGACGGGAATGGGATGTTTTGCAGCATCTCATGCTGGCAGCCCCCAGGGTGGTTCCCAAGCAGAAACTCGCGGAAAGCCTGGGGAATTGGGACAGTGAAATTTCACCCAATGCCATCGAAATCTACATCTCCCGCCTACGTAACAAACTTTCTGAATCCGGCGCGACAATCCGCACCGTGCGGGGCATCGGATACCGGCTGGAGTTACCCTGAGCATGCATCTGCCGAGTATCTTGTCCCGCCCTTATTCGCTGCGTGCCCGCCTACTCGCTTTCCTGCTCGTGCCGTTCCTGGCGTTGCTGGGCATAAGCATCATCACGGATTACCAAGAAGGGTTGCGCATTGCCAATGAGGCCTACGACCAAACGCTGCACAGCACGGCGCTAGCCCTATCCGGCATCATCGACCATGACCCGACGGATGCCAGCTTCGATTTGCCAACCCAAGCCAAGGCCGTTTTGCGCTTTGACGCGGTAGACCAGCTCTACTACGCCATTTTCGATAGCAATAACGCGCTTCTGGCAGGGGATGCACGGATGAGTTCCCTAATTGAGGAGTTCGACCCTGATGACGACAACCCAGACTTCCGTTTCGACGTGTTCAATGAACAGAACGTGCGTGTCGCCACCTACCGCCATACCCCCAGCACACATGCGCCGCACGGCGCAGTGATCATCGTCGCTGAAACCACGCACAAACGCGAAGCGGCCGCCTCCAGGATCATGACCATTACCCTGCTCAGCGACCTGTTCTTCATGGTGATTTCCATGCTCGTTATCTTTGTCGGGATGCATTACGCGCATCGCCCACTGGCACACATCGGCCAGAAGATCGACGTGCGCGAACCCGACGACCTGAGCCCTATCGACGAGAGTGCCGTTCCTAGCGAAATCCAGCCATTGATACGCGCAATGAACCGGCTCATGTCCAACCTGCGTGAGGCCAGCATCGCACAGCAGAATTTCATCTCCAGTGCGGCTCATCAGTTGCGTTCCCCCTTGGCCGCTCTGCAGGCGCAAATAGATGTTGCTACCGAAGGGCAGCAGGATGAAACATTGCGGCGCCTACACGACATGCAGGTATCTGTCATCCGGCTCTCAAGACTCACGAAACAAATGCTGGCATTAGCCCGCGCAGCCCCGGATGCCAGCCGGAATGTTGAATTGACCAACGTAGCGCTGGAAGACCTAATTGAGAATGCCGCTTCGGAATTCGTCGATCAGGCCGTGCTTGCCGGGGTCGACCTCGGTTTTGAACTTGCGCCCGCGCCGGTATGGGGCGAAGCTTGGTCCTTGCGGGAAATGCTGGCCAACCTGATTGACAATGCCGTGCGCTATTCCGGCTCAGGATGCATCGTTACGGTTCGTTGCGGCACCGAAGAAAGCGGGAACGCCTGGCTGGAAGTCGAAGACAACGGGTCGGGTATTCCGGAGGCCATGCACGAAAAAGCATTTGCCCGCTTTGTACGGCTGGACGACACGCAGGGCGGTTCCGGCCTAGGGCTGGCCATCGTCAAGGAGGTAGCTCAATTGCACCACGCCCGCGTGAACCTGCATTCCGCTATGGAAGGGCAAGGGCTGCGCGTGCGCGTGGCTTTCCCGCCGTCCGGCACATTCCCATTGCCCTCCTAGGAGGACAACGCGAAGCATCAAAAATCCCACGCCTCGGAAGGAAACTCTACTCCGACTACTTGCTAGCGCGAAACGTCACTGTTTTTATCATTCAAGCCGTCACCGTTCATCCTGATTGCTCTTGACAACACATTGCCCCTCACCCACCCCGCGCCGGTCGATACGCCCAATGCGGTAAACAATCTCCCCTGCCTCGGCGAGCTTGGCTTCAACCGCATCAACATCGGCTTCGGACACGACCACCACCATGCCAATGCCGCAATTGAAGACCCGATGCATTTCCTGATCCGCGACTTGACCAGCTTCCTGCAACCACCGGAACAGGGGCGGCAGCACCCAGCTATGGACATCGATCCGCGCCATGAGACCTTCGCCCAGGATGCGCGGCACATTTTCGGTAAGCCCGCCGCCGGTGATATGAGCCAAACCCTTCACCGCACCCGGCAGTTCACGGAAAACCGAAAGCAACGGTTTGACGTAAATGCGGGTAGGCTCCAGCAATGCGTCCCTTAAGGGGCGCCCGTGAAAATCGGCGCTGAGGTCGGCCTTGCTCACTTCAATGATCTTGCGGATCAGGGAATAGCCGTTGGAATGCGCGCCGCTGGAAGCAAGCCCCAACACTACGTCGCCCAACACGATCCGCGTGCCGTCGATGATTTCGCTTTTCTCCACCGCACCAACGGCAAACCCGGCAAGGTCGTACTCCCCATCCGGGTACATGCTGGGCATTTCGGCGGTCTCCCCGCCGATCAGCGCACAACCCGCGAGTTCGCAGCCACGGGCGATGCCCTGCACCACCATGGCCGCCGTATCGACATCGAGCTTGCCGCAAGCAAAATAGTCAAGAAAGAACAGAGGCTCGGCCCCCTGCACCAGGATGTCGTTGACGCTCATCGCCACGAGGTCTTGCCCCACGGTGCCGTGCCCGTTGAGCATGAACGCCAGCTTGAGCTTGGTTCCTACGCCGTCGGTTCCCGAGACGAGCACTGGTTCGCGGTATTTTTCCGACAGCCTGAACAGCGCGCCGAAGCCACCGATGCCGCCCATGACCTCGGGGCGCATCGTCCTTTTGGCAAAGGGTTTGATCCGGTCGACCAATGCGTCGCCCGCGTCGATGTCGACCCCGGCATCGCGGTAAGAAAGCGGGGATTGGGGAGAAGAGTATTGCGCGTTCAAGGCCGTTCCTCTGGCAAATCCAAATTTTTGGAAGACGGCGCTTGAGGCAACGCCGCCAAGTGGCTACATTGAAGGACTTTTCTGCGGGCACGCTCACAGAGAGGCCCTGAACCGAAACGAGGAATCTTACTTGAACATGCATCGAGCGCAATCCCCATCATTCATAGCGGAATAACTCAACATGTCCTTTCTTCGCCCCCTTCACCTGCAAACCGCTGCCTGGGCAGGGGTCGCGCTGGCACTGGTTGCCCTGCTCTGGCTGCTTGCGCCCATCCTGATACCGTTCGCGCTGGCCGCCGTGTTCGCCTATCTGTGCAACCCGGCGGTCAACGTCCTGGTTCGTCGGCGGCTGCCGCGCCCAGTGGCAGCGCTGCTGGTCATCGGGGGGCTGACCCTCGTACTCATCGCGCTCGCGTTCGTGCTGCTGCCGATGATCTACCACAAGGCGATGATGCTGGTGCAAAGGCTGCCTGTGCTGACCGACCTGTTCAACGAACGCGCATCCCCGATGCTCAATGAGCTTTTCGACATACAACTGCAACTTGACTCGGCACAGTTCCGCATGTGGCTTGGGCAATTCCGCGACAACGCGCAAGACCTGCTCCCAAGCCTACTTGGGCAAATCAGCAACCGCGGCATGGCGATTGCCGCGATGCTCATCAACCTGCTACTGATCCCCATCGCCACCTTTTACCTGCTCCAGGAATGGCCGCGCTTCATCGCGGGGCTCTCGCGCATGTTGCCGCGCCCATGGCTGCCGCGTGCGCAACGGGTTACGGCCGAGATCGATGCCGTGTTGGCTCAATTCTGCCGGGGCCAGTTGTCGGTGATGCTGCTGCTGGCCGTGTTTTACAGCGTGGGGCTGTGGCTGGCCGGGCTCGATTTCGCGTTACCGGTTGGCGTGCTCACGGGCCTGCTGTGCTTCATTCCCTATGTCGGTTTTGGCAGTGGGCTGACGCTGGCCCTGCTCTCCGCGCTGCTCCAGGGCAGCGGATGGGAACCGGTCATCGGCGTGGCCGTGGTTTATAGCCTTGGCCAGTTAATCGAAAGCTTCGCCCTCACGCCTTACCTCGTCGGGGAACGCATCGGCCTGCATCCGCTGGCGGTGATCTTCGCCCTGATGGCCTTCGGCCAGTTGTTCGGTTTTACCGGCGTGCTCGTCGCCCTGCCCGCCAGCGCGGCACTTCTCGTCGGATTGCGCGAAATCGCCTCGGCATGGTTTGCCAGCCCCGTCTACCTCGGCCCCAATGATGAAGGCGGAGCCGACCCACCCGAAAACGCGGTAGCAGCATCCCGCGACGAAACCGAGGATATGGTGTGAAGCAACTCGTTCTCGACCTACGGCCAGACCGCCCACCAACCTTAGAAAACTTCGTCCCTGGCAGCAACGCTGAATTGCTGGAAAGCCTCTCGCGTCTCGCCTCCGCCCGTGCTGGGCAGATGCACAGCACGCACATCTACCTATGGGGAAACCCCGGCAGCGGGCGCAGCCACCTGCTCCGAGCCACGGTCGCCCACACCCTTGGTGAAGGCCGTCCAGCGTCTTTCCTGGACGCGGAAGAAATCGCCGATTGCCTGCCGGAAGATGAAAACGCCCTGTTGGCTGTCGACGACGTCGACCGGCTATCCCCCGACGCCCAGGTCGCGCTCTTCAATGCCTTCAACCGTGCACGTGGCAGTGCTCGGTCACTATTGCTTTCCGGTCCCACTGCACCCAAGGGGCTTGCACCTAATTTGCGCGAAGACTTGCGTACCCGCATCGGGCAAAGCCTAGTCTTTGAAGTCCGCCCGCTTGACGATGCTACTAGGCGCGCCATCCTGTATTCACTCGCAACACGGCGCGGGCTACGGCTAACCGAAGAGGTGGCCGGTTTCTTATTGACCCACGCCCGGCGCGACCTACCGGGCATGGTGGCAACGCTCGACGCGCTCGATGCCGCTTCGCTCGAACACAAGCGTCCTATTACGTTGCCGCTTTTACGTGAACTCATGCAGCAAGGATTGTGTATTTAACGCGCATCCGATACGAACCCTTTCCCCAAACCCGTCACAAATTTGTTATGGATCTCATTCTTTTTGACCTCGACAACACACTGATCGCAGGCGATTCCGACGTTGCCTGGACGCAATTCCTAATTGAAAAAGGTGCGCTCGACGCAAGCGCGCAGGAAACGCGCAACCTTGTTTTTTATGAACGTTACAAGGCCGGGACGCTGGACATTAACGAATTCCTCGGTTTCCAGCTTGCCCCGCTCACCCAATACCCACGTGTCCAGCTCGACGCTTGGCACGACGAGTTTATGGTGCGCTGCATCCGCCCGATGATCCCCCCAGCAGCACGGGCGCTTGTCAGTGGATACCTGCAAAGCGATGCACTCGTCGCGTTGGTGACTGCTACCAACAGCTTCATCGCCTGGCCGATTGCGCGCGAATTTGGCATCAAACACCTCATCGCCACCGTCCCAGCGCAGGAAAACGGCGTTTTCACCGGAAAACCGAGAGGAATCCCCGCGTTCCAATCTGGCAAGGTTGTGCGCATCGAGGGTTGGCTGGAGTCGATGGGGCTCAATTTCGACTGCTTCGGCCAAAGTTGGTTCTATAGCGATTCCCACAACGATTTGCCGCTCCTGCAACAAGTCACGCACCCGGTTGCGGTCGACCCGGACGATATCCTGCGCGCAACTGCGAATGAAAATGGTTGGCAAATTCTGACACTGCGAGGGGAAATGTAGGGTGCACGTACGCTGGCTGCCTTTTCCGACCCTGTACTAGCGCATAATCCGTCTGCACTTAAAACTCAACAAAACAAATATATGTACTGCACTTCATGCGGCGCCAACCTGGGAACATGGAACAAAAGATCCTGCCCACGCTGCGGTTCACCACTACGCTCATCAGACCCTGACACGCAGGACACTAGTCAGACAGTGCAAGGGAGCATATCCGCGTCCCCCTCCGCATCCATACCCGCCAAGAAGCACACCACCCTCCTCTGGTTGATCGGGCTACTGCTCATTTTTGCAGTGGTCGTGACTGTGGCATGGTTTGGATTGGACACGAACAAAGTGCTTATAAAAACAGGAACTACCGGAACGGGAACGGTAGGGGCAGAAACAAGTGGGACGGGGATGAGCGGAACGGGAACGAATGAAACAGGAACGAGTGGGACAGGAACAGTTGAAACGGAAGCGGTAGGGGCAGAAACAAGTGGGACGGGGATGAGCGGAACGGGAACGAATGAAACAGGAACGAGCGGGACAGGAACAGTCGAGACAGAAGCGGTTGGGACGGGGACGAGTGGGACAGGAACAGTTGAGACGGAAGCGGTTGGGACAGGAACGAACGAAACAGGAACAATCGGGACGGGAACGAGTGGGACAAGAACAGTTGGAACGGGAATGCCCGGGACGGGAACGGTTGGGGCGGGAACGACGAGTGGAACGGGAACACCAGATAAACGCCCATTACGCATGCCGAGCTCCACACATTCCAAGTTGCTTGAGGAACTGGGTCAATGCCCAGATTTTCGCTGCCACAAAAGAGCGCAACAAATGTATTGCCCTGGGTATTGGGGCACTGTACCCGAATGCAAACAAGGCCTATAACCCACTCTAGGCAGAACCTTCTGTACACATAATTCTTCTACACTCAGAGCTCAAAAATAGAACATGTATTGCACTTCCTGCGGCTCAAACCTAGGGACATGGACTAAAAGATCTTGTCCACGTTGCGGTTCACCGCTGCGCTCATCTGACCCCGACTCGCAGGACACCAACCTAACGGGACTGGAAAGCGTATCCACGTTCTCACCTATAACAACATCCTCGCCCATCACCACTCAAAAACACATCAACCCCTTCCTCTGGCTAGCCGGAGCCCTGGCTGCTTTTGCAATAATCGTGGCTGCGGTATGGTTCGGATTGGATATGGGGAACGTGCCTTCCCATTTAACTCCCCCACCTATCCCCAAACTTCTATCTCCCCCCAATCCCCCGCCTGTTCCGGAAACCCCGCCTGTTCCGGAAATCCCGCCTGTCCCGGAAATCCCGCCTGTTCCGGAAACCTCGCCTGTTCCGGAATCCCCGCCTGTTCCGGAAACCTCGCCTGTTCCGGAATCCCCGCCTGTTCCGGAAACCCCGCCTGTTCCGGAAACCTCGCCTGTTCCGGAAACCCCGCCTACTCCAAAACCCCCGCCTGCCCCGAAACCCTTACCTATGCCAAAACCCTCGCCTGCTCCGGAAACCCCGCC
>Ga0123357_10000388_pt1 | contig 41768 bp, 25 predicted proteins | sample TergutEmb28metaG_FD_89873 | JGI IMG/M metagenome (GOLD analysis project Ga0123357, IMG submission 89873) | Embiratermes neotenicus P4 segment gut microbial communities from Petit-Saut dam, French Guiana - Emb289 P4 | ecosystem: Host-associated > Arthropoda: Insects > Digestive system > Gut ...
CAAACACACACCACTACATAACATAATTTACGCTAATGCTAAATCCTCCGTCTTTACAGAACAATACGACCAATGTGGTAATTCAACAGAATAGTCGCAAGCTCCTGATGATGGATATATTAAAGTCCGAAACATGTTGAGCAAATAAGAAGTGAAATAAAATAGCAAGTGACATCAAGTTGGTCTTTTATTCTTCAAGTAAACAAATGTTCACAGTTCTATTTTGTATAAGCGTTTCAGTCTTTTTAGACCATAATATGTGCACCCATTTACTAATAACAGCGAGTTCATCAAAATTAAATGTAACTATGTGGTACTTTCAACGGTACACTTACCCGAATTATATAATATTTTACATTAATAGTTACGTCATAAAATTTCTGAACACACATCATATTAATATATTTACAACCCCAAGTCTTGTAAAAGTTTAAATTAGCTATGCGCTCCGAATAATTTATGTTGAATTTGGGGCTTTTATTTCCTAATCTCGGTAACTGGTAGTCCGGTTTCTCTAAACGAGCGGTTTTTTAACCTTCTGAGAACAATTCGCTTCTCAGAAGACTCCTTCCATGGGGACTTTAAGGTAGTCCGACACGAAACATTAGGTCTCATTGATTTAATATATGCCACAATTTAGCCCCTTACAAATATTTAATGTGATATATTGATCACGACCTGATTCTGCACACAACTTCATTACGTTATAGGATGCAATAGACTGTCTTGTAACATCACTAACGGGCGAATTTTTTTCCTTTGTTAATATAAATGTAAAAATCCACGAAAGCATTTATGGTTTCCATGGCTGTTAAATGCTGATCTATTTATTATACAAGGAAGTGACAACTTTTAAGGACAGTTGATGGTTCAGAGATTTTTGCTGGGACAGCCAGATGTAAGGCATACAACACATATTTTGTACAACAACCGGCTGTTTTCGGTAGTGTAGGACACTGCCTGCTTCAGACAGTGACGGGAACCATTTCGGTACAGATAACCGTAAACTGCGTATCACGTTATTAGCCTCGTGTCGACTAACCTAAAGCTCGGCGAAGACGAATGTATCAATTTGTAAGAATAAACTCCTTTTTTATTTAACTGAGAACTTCAGAAACAAAATTCTTATCAACTGCTAGTCTTTCAAAAATAATCATTTAAGAAGCACGTGTTACATAAAGGGAAACGGAGAAGGGAATTTGCATCTTGTTACCAACGCCATTCATTGAGTGTTATGAAAAAATATATATAGAGTGCTTTTCCTAATAAACAATTACTAGGCATGGATTCTTGCTTGCTTTACATACCCAGTGAACATTCAAGTAGGTGGTTCACATAATTACACCCGTTCACATTTGATTAACTCTAACAGTCTGTCGCTGTTACCTACTCTGGAAAACTGACAGAGATGTTAAAAATTTGGGCAGTCTATTTTGTGGGGGCGTTCTGATATTCTTTCTTCTTCTTCTGCGGGAGACTCCAGAACTTCCGGCCCTTCCCGAAAACAGCAGCGTCCTGAAGTGTTTCTGGAAGTTTCTCGTTCAGTGTTTCTGGCAGAAGACTTGCACAGATGGCGCCTACAACACAGAGGGCACAGAGGATGGCATACGGGTACCTCGGATCAGCCACCGTTCCCTGGAAGTAGAACCAAAATAACTATTGTGTTAAGATGAACGATCACGGTATTAGGACAGTGTACTGGCAGGCACTAAAGTTATCACAAGGTGTAAGACATTGTTAATTCATTACACACAATTACGCTGGGACAGTGCACTGTGTAAAACAAATATGATACTCGAAACTATATTGAAATAAGCTGTGAAACACAATTTTTATTGTGTTCAGAATTTAGTATTCATTATGACATACAATATATACAAAATGCATGGAAGAATATTAGAGACATATGGTTCTGTAGGAGAAAGGAGACCTCGTTTTTATGTAAAGGATAACAATATACAAGAGTTTGTGTTATTGATATAAATTTTGAAGTTGTATGTAGTCCAGCTATTATTAAGTTCTATCTTTTGCCAAATGAAAGTTATTTTACCTAAAGTACTTGATTATGTTAGATGCTTTTACTTTTTGAAGATTTTGTAGAGTAAATTCATGGTTTTAAAGTTTTCTTTTCTTGATTGTAGACTGGATGAAAAATTAGAATTAAATAATATCTGCAGAGCAAGATTGTAATTAATAGGTTATGGACTTCTGTACAACGTACATCTGGAAATTCTTTGTACAGAAATTTATGTTGCTAATATTCTACGAAACAATATATATATATATAGTGTATTTCATGAAGATGGCATCGATTTCCACAAATGCAGTATTTAGGTTCAAGGCCTTGTTATTGAATACTTAGATGTCATAAAAAATGCTTTGAATTGATGTGTTACAAGATTTGTTATTCATTAAGCCGCAACTTCCTCCTTCGCAGTTCCAATTTTTATATATATATATATATATATATATGTATGTATGTATGTATATATACAGTATATATACACACACATATATATATAAATAATACACACATAAATACATACACACATACATACACATAAATAACTGCTGCATAATTTTGGGACTGAATTTGATATCAAGAGTAGTTAATGTCTATCTACTAAAGAGTGTTGGATTACCAGGTAGACAATATATGGCCCCACCGCTCCTAATCCGTTTGCCATGAGAAACCCAACAGAAGTGCCTGTTTGCCGAAGACAAGTGGGGTACAACTCCATACATTGCAGGTAGGAACTGTAGGCTGCCACAGTCAGGGCGAACTTCACCACTAGAACCAATATAATCAGCAGCCACAGCAGTTTTTGGTCTGGAAAAAAGAACAATTGGACTGAGAACTGCGCTGTTCCGGGTTATTACGCAGACAGTTGTGGTAGTTTCTTACCATCGTTTCAGGACAACCTATCGGTCCCTTCTTCAGGGGTCAAGAATCCGTAACAAAGCCTGTGTATCTCGCTATCACACTTGTTAGAATTTCTTCTATCACGCAACGTCTCTCTCCAAAGCTGCACTACCACACTCCCCTTCCTCCCAACCAACTGCATCAATCCTATTGGCTGGCACCGCGCTACTGACACTTTTCCTCGCTCACCATCTTCCCTATATAAACACCGTATTGCAACAGCAGGCTCTCTTTTGGACTCAAGATACCTGAAGAAGGGATTGATAAGTTGTCCCGAAAGTTAGGTAAGAAATCACCACTGCTTTCTGCGTATTAACCCAGAAGGGCGCAGTTCACATCTACTTCGCGGCGGTAGACTGAAATGACGCAGGAAATGGGCTGTTACTGTTTATAGTGGTGAATGGGGTATTTTGGAACGTCAGTGTAACTTCTCCCTGCATTCGGTACGGCAGAAGCTGGGAATGCATAATATGAAGGAAATGCGACAACTTGAAGTAAAACTGAAAAACTGAACTTTTAATTTAAAATCTATACCCACTGCAAACCTTAATAATGACAGTCTGAATACCTGGAAGCCAGTTTCCTTTCCTTCTTGCAGAAGGAATAAACTAAAACGGACGGATCATGAACTGAAGTATACAAGACAATGAATGAATTAGAAAACTTCCTGTGTACTGTGAAGTATAAGAAGACCTTGAAAAATTATCCTGAGACAGTGAAGGTACTCCGACTCAGAAACACTTACTACTCTTTCATCTGAGAAACGTGGCCTGCTGTTCTCACTGGCTGAGCAGTGCACTTCCTTTATGCAGTAGGCTGGCTAAAGAGGCGTTAATTACGGAAACCTTCCTTTCCCTAATTAGGCCTGGATGTCAAATACTTTATCTTTCCGTGATTTTCCTCAGCTTCTCCTAAAGAATTATAGGGCAGTACATTAAAATAATGATAGTTCGTGTTACAACCCCTCCACTGTGTGTTGGCTAAAATATGGCCTATTGTAACAGAGACAGGTTAGATTGATGCCTAACGCAAACCCTCTCGTAAGAAGGGAGGGAGATATGCATGACATAGAGAGACTAGTCTGACGTCTAACTTAAGCCTCTCTCGTATGACAACACAGTGATGTGGTTATAAGAAGAAAAGTCCTAAACATTCCACGAATCATCCTGGTGAATCTTACATCCAAAGTACCAGCGTTTCAGGGTAATCTGTCGATTCCGTTTTCAGGTTAGAAGATTATGAATTACAGCGCGTGTTACATGCACCTGTCGATCAAATTAAACGTCGTATACCAGAAGTTCTTTATCCTCGAGTTTTCTTTATCCCTTTCAGTGAGAAAATTACACAGTTTTACATTTATAAAAAATGACGTTCAGATCCTATTATTTGCGTTACTTTTAACCTTAAGTTTTATGGAAGAAGACAAACTGATGTTTTGTTACTCACGCATGACTGTTAAAAGACACGCCAGCTGAAACACTGCTCCTAGGACGAAAGCTCCAGCTTGGCTCCAGCGTCGTCCCAATCTGTCACACACAGCCCTTCCTATCAGGAAACCTGGCAATTCTATCAGCGATTGCAACAGAAAGTTCAGAAACGGGTTTCCGGACATACCAGCGACGCTGAGAACAATTGTGTAATATAGGATCTGGGTAAGTGTTCTGAAAAATAGAAGAACAATTTATTGTTAGCTGGAAATAGTGCACTGCTTTCAAATATGGAACTGTCCACACTTAGATACCAACGTTAAGCAACGGCATCATCGCAGAGCAGCCTGGAGTTTCCACCATCAGTAATGTAGTGTCACTATAAATGGACGAAATTATGTCACTCCCTTAGAGAGGGCTAAGAAGATGTAAAGGCTGCAAGTGAGCTGCATAATGACGGTCAATGGCTGTTAGAATATGCACGTGTGGACACGCAGTTATGGACCGCAGGCAGGAGATGGCCATCAGCTATTTACACCTCCGTATTGTTACTCTCAAGCACGCAGTATATTTCCCCTAAATAGTTACGTGTCTCATAAATGAATTATTTGTAGTTAATAGAAATAAGATAAAGTTAACCCTACGAATCAATCATCGTGTGCATACTCTACACTGAGCATGGATAAGTTTATATTTTCACATAAATATTTCCTACACTTTTCGTTCCAACTCCGCTATCTTCATTGATCAAATGTGTATGACATAAATATAGCCTTATTCTTTTTCTGACATTATGTCCATGTGTGTATAAAATGTCAGTATGTCGTAAGTATTAAAACAGAAAAAAGAAATTCTGTCATTTATGTAACAATACAGAGCACAAAATTTTCAGAAAACGTTACAATTTACAATAACAGAAGAAATTATGTGCTACAAAGCCAGCAGACTTGTATTACCTTCATGCATCCTTCATATGGCATGATAGCATGGGAAGAATGACGACATTTCCATATCACACAAGCCTATTCCCTAAAGATGACCGAACTTGGCTGAAACCCCGTAGGGAATGTTATTGTGAAGATATATCTTTTCTGGGATCAGTTATTGTATGATGGTATTGATTTTATATTAGAGGTGATGGAAGTAAGATTACAGTTAACTCACATAGAACTGGGTTATATTTTTAAATTATTGCGTGATTGTAGATACACTACTGTTAGATCGAGCGGGTGTCTACTTACACATGTCCCCTTCCTATTCCTCAACGAAAGAGATGTGCCCCAAAAAGACTCAAATGCTACAAAATTAGACCATGCTCTTTACCGATTTTAGAATCCTCCGATGAAGAAACACAAGACAGTTCACGCAGTTCAGTGTAAGTTGCTAACTTGCCTGTTGACCATCTAAAAGTACAACAATTAATCAGATATTAGATCTCCTACGTTTACTTGTCTTAATGCTTTGGCTATATCCACTGGGAAGGCGGCAGAGTTGTAAACAGGTGTCGTTTGCACGTAGAGGTGCAAGGGGTGTCTGCGGCTACCACCTAAATCACAAATCTAACTCGCTTTTACGATTTAGATTGGCAGTTATATGGCTTTTAAGCGTCATCTGTAGTTCATTAGAGAGGTAAACACCCCTCCTCTAATGAAGCAAAGTAAAAACACAGAGTTTTCTTGTGCCTAATTAGTTTGTCAAAAAGTCAATTGTTATGCTGCACTTGGTGAAGATGTGTGGCCACCTTCACGCTCTGAGAGAAACAACCTGACTTCCACTGAACAAAAGTTGGACAGCTCACGCCTCGAAGTCTTTGTCGTGGAGAAGACAGAAGTCTGACTTTACCAAAACATTAATAAGACCGTCTGACCTATTGTCACACATGCGACTGAAATATGCTTCAAAAGTCCTGATTTGGACAAGACAGACAGAAATATAAATTAATTCTCAAATTTGAAAATATTAAGAATATCTCGCGCACTTTAATACCATTCTTTGTTGACTTACAGATTTAAGAATAAAGTGTAAAGTTGTCCTGTCCACGACACTAAGACAAGACGTACTGAGGTCGTGGAGGTATAGATGTACTTATTCTTAACCTTGACACTAGACTGAGACGAGTGGTTAATCTCACACACCGGCCGCTGTTTACCCTAGGAAAAGATCTGGGCTACCCATTGTATATGAAGATGGGAGGGCCGCCATATTCGGTCTGGACGATCTAGAGAAGAGAAAAATCTCTTGCTGATGCCAGGAATCGAAACACGATTTCCAGCCCGGAGCCTAATCAATATCAACATACTCATTTTCAAATACAAGTAATTTGTATTTCCACTAATTGAAAGTATATTTGACTTATTCTGTCGTAGATGTTCATCTTGCAGTTGCAAATTGTTTAGTTCCATTCCAAATTTTCTTTGCTCTGTCGGTAAATCGTCATTTTCCTTATCCTGAACCACTTAATTCTAGCTCATACCCTCGTACCACATTTTTCTGTGGTTCTTTTTAGTATTATTTTTCTACCCACTCAGAATTCTCGTAAGTCGAAATTTATTATAGTTGCGTGTTATGTTTGCTATGGCCTAACCATTCCTCCGGCAAACAGACATGCTGTTCGCCTAACTTCCCTGTGCCAACTTCAAAGCCTACATTTGTCTTCGCTTACTTACAACGAGAAGGACAGAAGGACCGTGATCTTTATCAGCTGCCGGTTTGCGAACAAACTCGCCACACCATATACTTTCTCCTTCCTCCCGGCCAGTTTTTTCAGCTGCATGAGAGCATTGTCAGGCAGTGTAGTTCTGTTTATCTTAGCGATGTGTTTCAATATTTCAAGACATTTCTTCGATTTGCCCTTTGTTGCAAGCCACCTTGGAGATTCCGGAAACGTCCTGCAGAATAAGAAGAACACACAAAATCGGTGAGCAATCAGAAGTGTTTATAAACACTGGAAATTCCTAGTTGTAACTAAGAGTACATGCATATCACCAAAGTCATATTCAGCTGTGACGAAAATGGGTGATATATTGTCTTTGAATGATAAATGGACTCAAAAAGAATTCAGATACTCTTACGTATCTAGCCTTCCAACAACGCTAACTTACGTAATTGTCCCGATGGTTTCATGCAAATGGAATTCACGTAAGCTGCCTCCTTACTATTCACATTGTCTACGAGACGCAGAGCGTCGCAGAATTACCTGCATGTGTTCTAATTGCGCAAAGTAACCAATAACGTTTATGTTAAACTTTTTTAACCCTAGCAGTTACTTTCTGTACCCTCAGGTATAAAAATAAAAAATTCTACTTGTAAGTAAAGCCAACTTTTTGGACAGTTTATTCTTAGCATACTTCTATTTATCAATCTCTACATGTTCCGGGCGACTATGTGCCCATCATCAGGAGAAACAACTGTGTTTGTGCCCGAAACATGTAGAGATTGATAAATAAACTAAGAATAAATATACTAAGAGTAAACTGTGCACAAAGTTGGTTTTATTTACAAGATTATACAGGGATGCACGGTCAACAAAACATTAAAAAAATTCTACATTGTGCCCACAGCCTACATTTATGCCAACTGTAAGTATCTCACAAACAACAGCGACGTTTGGTCTAAACAGCATTAGCTGATCTTTTTCATGACCGAGGCAAAGAGTGTTTCCTGTGCGGTAAGAACAAGGTCTTTGAATAAAACAGATTACATTTCGTCCTTAAAGAGTTAAGGAATATCTTATTCACATCAAAACTCGACATAGAAAATAAACCACGACGTCAAAAGAACGCTGCTTAAATGCAAGGCCAGACCGCCTTTCAGACAATTTTTTGTCTTTCGCAGTACAAAATACGCAGTCTAAAGTTACCTTACATTGTTACAAATCGCGTGCATTTTATTATATAATCAACAATATTCAACCAACAAATACATTTCTGGGACAACAACACATAATTTTCTACATTCCAGCCGGTGCATCCTTCAGCCCACTCCGGACCATTGTCAAATATTACAAATAATTCTATAATTCAAAAGAATTATCGACTTACTGGTATTTCTTAATAATGACCCAGAAATGGCCGAAACAGGGAGGTAGTGAAATTTGGACAAATAGGTTATTCCCCCTGCCCCAATCGTATTTGTTCAATAATTATTATTTACTTTAGTTTAAAGTTAATTTAAATTGTAAAAACCTGGATTTTGCAAAATGCCTCCTCTGTCCTACATCTCATGAAATTCGATCCGGGCTTTGAATGCCAAACAAATTCGTTAGAACTCCTGTAGCCCACCGAAATAATGGGCCATGCAGGAGCCAGCACTGTTATATACAGTCAACCCTCGACGCAGCGCTACCCTCGCTCATCGCCCACGAAATTCTCTAAATAAAATTTCCCAAAAATAATGCATTTCCATTTAGCGCACCCGCGATATACTGCCACAAACTGCGGTGAAGAGACAGTGGCGCAGTTTTGGGCTTTTACTGTATATCGCAAGAACTATACAATTCAGCGACAGCCCTGCCCTCTTACGGAGTTACGCTGCTCCAACTTACCAGCTTCAGTCGTCTCCAGTATTTACCAATTACAAAGTTCGTCTTGATTAAAACTTTTCAATTCATTGTAGTAAGAATTATTAATTTAATGTAATATTATTCACGTGCGATATCAGTGTTCTGGGAAGTGATGCTGCGTCGCTGAGTAAATGGTCCCGACGTTTCGAACTAAGTGTTACCTTCACATTTCGAAGGCTCAAGACAAGTGCTTAATCCTATTCTTCATGAACTTTGAAAACTTGAAGTGTTAATGCGACAAAATCCTACAAGACTGCAGTGTCATAGCACATGGATGAAACCATTTTTTGTCTTTCGTCTGCATGACGACTCCGGGCATTTCGGCAGAGTGTGGCTGTTCCAACGGCTATTGACAGCCAGGGTGTGCACATCAGCTTGCAGTGCAAGTAACCGAGGTGGAGAAGCCCTGTTCCGCAATTGTATGGACCTTATTGACTATCGGCCTTATTCTCCTGTATCCAGTCCATCGTGTGTTTGCATGCCACCACATACTAGTATCGTCCTACACCACTTAACCAGCCACGCAACATCGTTTCGCTGAAGACCAGAACCCCTACTGCACTGTTGTTAAAACCTCGTATTTCTAAACATTCGCGTCATTGGTCATAAATTGCGTGATTTCAGGCATCCTCGACTAAGTAGATGAGAACTGCGCTATTCTGGGTTATTATGCAGCGAGTATTGGTAATTTCTTACCGACGTTTCGGGACGACATATCGGGTCCCATTTTCAAGGGTCAAGAAATCCAAGAGCTTACATTTCTTGGCCCTTGAAGATGGACCATTAGGTTGTCCTGAAATGTAGGCAAGGAATTACCACTACTTGCTGCATCACAGGGCAGAAGAGCGCAGTTCTGGCCATAAGCAGTTCAGTGTGACCGTTTGCCCAGTGGATAAGTTACATTAGAAGAACGTGGATACTGACCTAAGGGACAGGAAGACCACAGCACAAGGAACGGATGTCAGTATCATGAACAGCTTCCACTCGCCACCAGTGGCCCAAGCAATCATAGGCATCACGCACATCCCAGACGTCCAGCCCACAAATTGCAACATTGCTATTAGGGCCCTCTGTGAAGCAGACGATATTTCCATACCTGCAATACAATATTGTTTCGTTCATTTTAATATGTATATTTCGAGAAAAATCCATAGGATGAAACTCGGATATGTGTGTTTAGAACGCGACAGAATCTTTAGATATTTGTTTCTATCTGAAACATGATATGATATTTTTGTATGCTGTCCTGGGGCCAATCAAACAGTACATATAATAAAATAAGTCCGAGGAAGAGAAAGTGACAAGTAATCCGTAGAGTCATGCTAGATGGGTGATATAAAGTGCAAAGTAACAGACTTTGTAAAATATAAACAGGCGCTAAAATAAACGTAAAAGCATGACCCCAATTTATGTTAGATATAAAAAGCACAAATATTATTAATCAAATAAGTTTTTATATAAATATTCCATGATTTCTAATTACCAATCACTGAACACTTTTTCGTACAACAATGACTTCATGAACTAAAAGTTATTAATCATATTTTAAGTTAATCGAAATTTTTATACATTAATATGACTTATATAATCACTAATTGACATCGAAATGTTATTCATTACTGACATGTGAAATGCATGAATTTTTAATTCAGTTCTGTTCCGTACTTTAATTTTGTCGTACTCTTGAAAGATTTATGTTGTTCTGGTGCACGCTTTCTGACTTCTCATTAGCCCTTAGGATACCGAGCCAGCATTTAAATTGATTAATTTATTAACTAATTGCCGGTCCCAGTGGCCGCGCATTCTGCTGCGGCTCGCCTGCCGGTATTGTTGGTTCGAAGTTTTTTCTGTTGTGAGTGTTGTGTGTTGTCAGGTAGAAGTCTCTGCGACCAGCTGATCACTCGTCCAGAGGAGTCCTACCGACTGTGGTACGTTGTTGTGATGGATCTAGAAAATCAGAAATGAGAAGATTCTGGCCCACATTGGGTCGCAGCGCCACAGGAAAAATTAATTAATGGAGAATCGAATTGAACTACAATTATTACCAGGTTTTCCAATGTTACTCAATTTGTAACCTGCGTATTTTCAAATTGTTTATTTTTGCATGTAAATGTACTGCAAAACTACAAATTTTGCAACAAATCTCTTTTAGTGGCCCAGTATCTTCCAATTTTTCAGGAAATCTATGTGACAAATAAACACGTGTACAATGCCAGAATTGAGGTTTTCATTGCAGTGGCGGTAAAGATTCGTGTCTTCTGGGATATGACTCCGTGTCCATTGCTACATAGTTGTAGACGTTTCGGAGAATATCTATGATTCCAGATTCACTATATAAGTTGCTGAAATAGTATTTGTACCCAAAATTGAGGTAGAAATGAAGGCAGCAAGCTCCTTCAAGACTACCATTACTACATTAACACCATAACCACCATTTGATATTGGGCCACATTCCGGAAGTTTTGAGTCTTAAAATATCAATGGTAAGAAATTCGGAAATTAACAAATATATTCTTACCCAAATAAGTCTTGAAAATGATACCAATATTAAACACTAAGTACTTTTCTGCTACAATGGGTATGTTTCACGCATGAAAGCTATACTGCTATTCGCATGCTTAGACGGTCCTTTTGCTGGTGGTTTTATCTGTCTGGGGTATCTATTGCTACTAGTTCTTATTGCGATCCTCTGGTAAAACTAGCTTTCTGTAAGCAGGTTACAGAGAACTGAATGCAAAGCTGTCCTCATTGACAATTTTTAGATCGCAAATTCAAAGAGAATGTTAAAATTTTGGTAACACACAAAAAGTAACAATTCTGCATTCTATGTATTCTTTCTATTACTTAGCTTTTACATGTTTCTGCGTTGTCGCCATCTTCAGGGAGCTTACACCAAAATTTCATTAAAATATATAGCAGTACATAGTTTACAATAAACATGCGTTTGTTTTGATGTCAATAGTGCAGTTTTATTTACAATAATTATATATGTAAAAACGCAAAATATTGTTTTGACATAGTGATAATATAATTGTGTGTTTTTGTTGATTAAGAGGCGTATAAAATGATAAATGCTCAATATCAAATATACGTTTATTGTCAATTACGTATTACTCTATGTTTAATGAAGTCTTGGTGTGACCTCCGTGAGGATGGCGACAATGCCGAAACATGTAGGAGCTAAGTTATAGAAAAAATACACAGATTTTAGATTTGCGTATTTTTTGGAGTCACCAAAGTTTTATCACATCATAATGCACGAAGCTAACAATATGAAAGTCAAACAGAATGCTTCTGCTATTCCACCTATAATGAGCGGAGACTGGAAGACGACAGCTACGGGTACACTGGCCACGAAATTTGCCACAAGAAACACGCTGTAGATGTTGGCGGTGAAGGCTGAGGCGCATCTCCCGACGACAAGAGTGACCACTCCAAGGAACAGAACCGGACGGCGACCGATCCTGAAGCACAAAACACGTCAGTTTCTCTGTCATATAATGTTGTCTCTCCCCGTTGCTTAAAATCACTCTGTATTCTAGATTTATCACAAAAGTTTCCATATAGGTAAACAGACAAACTGTCTGATGTGACATAACTATGAAAGTATTAGCAATAAATGTTTTTAATTTTCAGGTAATTATCAGTGTTGTGCTGTTGATCAAACACACACACACACAAAACATATATATATATATATACACAAACATATCCTTAGGTGACATAGTCCCGTTGTGTATTTATCAATCAAATGTTTATTTTTATTATCCGTCAAACACAATTACATAGATGTTGTATATTTGATATATTTAAGACCACTACATATTTCGGCTATCCAGATCAGCCATCATCAGGTAGGACATGGATACACAAGAATAGTAAAGAGGAGAGGCTTCTACTTACAAGCAGTAAGTACAGAGTTGTTATAAAGTAATTATAATAATTATTATTATTCAGAAAGGAGAATTATATGTAACATGAAATTGATGTATAGGTTATATTACTGAACGTTTGGTACAAACCAGTGTTTCGTATTAAAATATATAAAAATGTAATATAATAAAATACGATAAAATATGATAAATTGGGATAAAATATGTAGTGGAAATGGTAATCAGTTTGTATTGGTCAGTGTTGTATGTAGCGGAGTATAAGTACTTACTTATTTACCTACTACTTACTTACTTACTCCATGCAGCAGAATCCTTCTTGAGAAGCTAACAGATTTTCAGCTAGTTAAGAAATTTCCCGTCTTTTATGGAACCCGAGGGTTCATTACTGCAGTCACAAGTGTCCGCCACCTGTCTCTATCCTGATCCAGCTCGATCCAGTCCATACCCCCAAATCCCACTTTCTGAAGACCCATTTTAATATTATCCTCCCAACTACGCCTGGGTCAGCGGAGTATAAATACTGACTTAAATTATCGTGACTTAGTTTAATACACCCTTGAATGGGAAAGCCTTACTGTCTTGCTTTTTGAAACCTTGTGGTTTTTAAGCAACGAGCACTGGACTATACCAAATGTCTAGTAACATAAACTATATATTAATGTCGTGTCATCTGTTATTGCCATTCTTAGTATCTTCCTAAATATATGAACAATAAAATGTCAAAGGCACAAATTTGTGAGAAGATAGCGACAGCATTGACACTTTAAACTTTTAGAGAAATGTATATTAATAAAATTTGAGGAGTTAATGATCTTTCGTTTTGGTAATATTTTTGTAAAATGCAAAGCAACATGGCAGTTGTCCAAAAATTTCTACATCTTCCGGTCTGATGACAATAACCAATGAACAGTGGAGAAAGACTTGAGTGTTTTGGCACGGACTGAGACCAGGGACTTATTTCGGAGCTTTTGACAGTTTAAACCTCAGTTAAAACAAACAAATATAACGAAAAAGCAAATGTTTAAATTAATACTTGACAATATTAACTTACACTCTATGACCACTTAAAAAACGAACAAAAAGTAAAAAGCTGCTGCACTAGAAATCGCTCTATTACGAAAGTGCACTTTGTCAGTTCGGATCGGATATCTTCCATTTCCACACGGCCAGGAAAGAGACAATCAGTCCACTTACATGTCACCCAGTTGCCCAAAGACGAGTGTACCCACAACCTCTCCTACTCTGGCGATGAGCAAAGTGTTGGGCACGTAAACCTCCTTGTCGCAGACCCAGTCCTCTTGAGATGGTGCCGTCATTGAGTACCAGTCCTTGTCGTATTCCCAGCCGTACTTACAGATCACTGCAATTGTGCATTTGGTGTCAGTCAGCATGTGTTAAATGCATGGCATGGTGTCTTGTCTGAAAAATACTTATAGTTGTTCAGCGGGTCAGGATAATAACATGTTTTAGGGAATTGTGATGTTCATCAAAGTGTTCACAAAACCCGCCATTAAACCCTCGCCTGCAACTGTCGAATCCAGTTCACAGTCCAACACAACAACATATGAATTCCTTTCAATTATTTGTCTAGTGGTTACAATGAACAGTCTTCCTATGTAGCAGGTTGTGCACATAGGCCAGTGGACTTTTCTATTCAGTTATTAGTTAAAATCGTATGGGTGTTCCCGTCATCAGGTAACAACAATACTAATAAATGTACTTCGTCATTCTCTAAACTGAGCCACTCTTTACTCAGTGGCATAAGAGTGTCCGATTCTTTTTTATTTTACCTCATAATAAAAGCACAGTCAACTCTGAAGTGCTGTGTTTCTTATCAAACATAAAATAATGTTTTACATAAATAACACACATTCATCACGTCTGCTGTGTAAAGACTACAGTCGTTATATTTCCATATTCCATGCCAAAAATAATTACATTCAGTTGCCTTTTTTAACGTGGGATCAGCTCCTGGAAAGGGCCGCTGCCTACAAACAAACAACCAACACAACACAGGAACAAACATGCCCAGCGGGATTCGAAATCCTGATCCCAGCAACCAACCGGCTGCAGAAGCACGGCCACAGGTATGAAACATTAAATGAATACAAACTTATAGCAGTTCTTACCAGTCTCCTTGTGCTCAGTGTTGTTCAGCTGATGCAGTGTCTGTGTATCAAATGGCACGGTGAGATTGTACATACTGCATTTACTGAAAGAGTCTTCCGTAATTTCACCCCTGAAATTTAGAAATTTTTATAAAAATTTTGGCACCTAGTAGAGTTTGCGACTTTACAACTTTGTCTCTATAAAGGATGTTGTTATAATACAATCTTCAACGCATGAAACTCCCCCATAATGTCGCTGAAGTAGTGTAATTGTCGTAAATTTACCCGTACATTCCACGCGGTAGGTCTTGATACGGTATATTCTGTAAGAGCATTCATTTGATGATTACTACGAAGCGCTGTTATTAACTGCTCGAAGTTACTAAGCACACACATGAAAGAGCACATTCAACTCCGGGCGTCAGTTCGAAAGCGTAACATCTTCAATATGAGAGAGGCTTCTAGCCAAGCAACAGAGATATTCCTTGTGTGTGAATGTCTCGCTGGACTATCAACAAACTTATGGTCACTTTCTGACGACGAAGAAACGTATTGTGTCTCTATCAGATATTGTTCGCTCTTGGTGTCCCTAACAAACTCGTCCAAATATAAAATTACGCAGCGTCGATTGGCGAAATGGAAAAAGGTATAGAAAAAGATGGCCATGATCGAATTTATGACACAGTAACACACCATCCAATGCGGATTTGCATAGCGCGCATTTGGCTATAAGCTGATAAAAATTGAGTCGAACCCGGTTATAACGATATCGGTTTATACAACACTTCGCTTATAGCATCAAATATTCTGTGTTACCAATTCGTCGTGGTACGCAGTGGCGCAGTTGTTTGAGGCAGACGGTCTCGGTTTCGATTCGCGATGGTGTCACTGGAATTTTTTATTGACAAAATCCTGCCGGCTGCACTATGGCCCTGGAGTTGACTCAGCCTCTAACAGAAAAGCGTACCAGGAATATTTCCCAAGGGGTAATGTCGACCAGTGCGTAGGGCTGACAACCTTTTCACCATCATGTGCCGATTATTATGAAATCCGGGATCCTAAATCTCCTGGAACCTTAAGGGACTGTCCAGGCCTGTACAGGGGATGCTTTACCTTCACCTTTACCAATCTCTTCGTCACTCTTATCCTTTACATTACACTCATCGGCTATAAGAACACCCTTTCATAACTACACAAAATATTCCGTCCCTTTCATGAAGTTATAACCGATCTCGCTTGTGTTTAAATAATATGGGGTAAAACCTGCAGGGTGCTGAAAATTTTACATGCTCGCGGATAAACGGAGATGATTAGACAATCACCGCGTAAGCTGTCAACATCAGTTACACAAGCACTGTGCAAACGTTCAGTCTCCAAAAATTAATGTATTATAAGCATTTGGGCGGGGGGAGAGGTCCATAAGCGACTGCATTCGCGTAAATATATTTTCCTCAAAAGGAAGCTTCCGGAAAGCGGTTTTGCGAACAGGCCGTTATCTCACCCCCTAACCCCATCATTGGATGAGGGATCCACTGTATTATTTTGGTGCTTGCCTCAAACGTGTGAAAATCAATCCCCAAAATCTGTTCTCCCTTATATGATGCAGTAGTACTTTGCGATTTTTGGAGACATCTGATAAAGAAATATAATTTAGGAGGCCTTTACCTTGGGAGTGTGAGACTCTTCCACTCTGCTAGTGTGTAGTTGGTTTCATTTCTGCCTGGTACATGGCACCAGTGATTTGGCAGGGTAACTGCTAACATAATGTTGAAGGTAGGCATGGCAACAGTAAGGATGAATGCCATGTTGAATATAAGGTTAAACCGGCACTGAAACTTCCCGTCCATCCCAATATGCTCCATGAGGGATTCGAAAATATCCTCTTCTTCATTCTGTCCTTTCAATTTTGTTTGTTCCATTGAAGCAGACTATTGTGGTTACTGGGATATCGACTGAAAGCAACAAGACATATTCAAGTGCAATCCATCGTTAAAGAAGTAATTTTAACTCCCATTAGCAATTCTGCGTAGTAGATCAAAAATTTCCCGGCATTCGCTGATAAACGTTACAGGAATTCGCTCGTACAATTTACAGGAATTGTTGCATGAGAGAAAATGTAAAATCGTGAATAATAAAATTTAACAATGACATCCTTCGTCGCCTTAGGGATGCGGTCAGAAGGAAACGCACATAAAATTTAAGAAACAACAGGTGGTTTCTCCATCTCCACAATGTTCCACCACACCGGTCGGTTTTGGTCCAGGATTTCTTAGCAAAAAATAATTTGACAACACTACAGCATCTCCCATACTCTCCTGATCTAGCTCCAGCTGATTATTACCTGTTCCCTCAATTGAAATCAACATTGAAAGAATGGCCCTTTTGTTATGCTATTGACACATTAAGAATGCAACGAAAGAGCTGAAAAGGTTTTCACATATGGCTCCCAGGAATATCTCCAACACCTTTACAGTCGTTGGCAGAAGTGTGTTGTTGCACAAGGTAATTATGTTAAAAGAATTTAGCTTAAATGATTGTACTGTTTTGTAGTCCTCAGAAATAAAGTAATTCCGGGAACATTTTGAAGCTATCGCGTATTTTTGTAATACGGATATAATAATTTATTATTATTGTGACCAAAGCATATCCGTCATTTGGATCACTCACTCAACTTGGTCTGCATTTAGAAATACCTTGTCATTAACCTTATAAAACTAGGATACCATCACTTTTTGTTGCCGATTAAACAATGGGATATGGAAGTGACTAATGGAAAATCAATATTTAATTTTATATCGATTACTGTCACTGATATAAAAGTTGCACACAGACTGGAATATTGCACACTTACATCAACATTATTTTACATTTAAATCGAGAAAGTAAATAAAATAACTCACTCCATGCAACAGACTCCTTCTTGCGAAGCTATCAGGTTCTCATCTAGTCAAGAAATTCCTCGCATTTTATGGAATCCCTAGGTTTATTTTCGTTCTCAAGAGCCTGCCACGTGTCCCTGCTCTGGGCCACATCATTTCAGTCCATGCCCTCACCCCACTTCTTAAATATCCATTTTAGTATTATCCTTCCATCTACGCCTGGGTCTTCCAAGTGGTATTTTCCACTCAGGGATATATAATGAACTTTTAATAACTACGGACCATATCTGACTGATTATTTATTACTTCCAGAGTCGAAATATTTTTTTTCCACATTCGTACTGTGCATCTTGGTGTTATCAAAGTTTTTTTATTCACCAACAAATGCACAAGTGATTGTCTTAAAAACAATACTAAAATTTACATTAAAATTTCTCTGACGTATTTCGGTGCAGTCACACCATCTTCAGGGAGCTCATTATCCGTGCCTGCTAAAGTTACACTTTGTTAAAATAGTCAGTTATGGTACATCGGAGTATGATTAAATCGGCGGTGATGTGGCTGCGTATAGCAGTAGATCCTTGTTGGTGTATATACCGTTCGGGAGTACTACTTCCAAACAGTGCGGCATACACACAACAACAAGGACACTATCAATATATGCAGCCACATCACCGCCGATTTAATCACACACCGATATACCACAATTGACTATTTTAACAAAGTGTAACTTTAGCAGGCACGGATCATGACTCTCTGAAGATGGTGTAACAGCACCGAAATACGTCGGAGATATTTTATTGTAAATTTTAATATTGTTTTTAAGACAATCACTTGTGCATTCGTTGATGAATAAAAGACATCGAAATAAATTAGTTAATATTCAGGAAATTTTGTTTTTTAGTGACTGACTTTACTCACATTCTCTAGGACATGTGCATACACACACACACACACACACACACACACACATATATATATATATATATATGGATGAATGACCGGATTTTTGTTTGTTCTTTGTAGTATTTAGCAGTACAACTTGGTACGTTGGCCTGTTGTTTTTTTAGGATGGGTAATTTTTAGTCTCTAATAGTTTCAGGGTTTTCGAGCATAGGGTGCTGAGGAAAATATGTGGGCCCAAGAGGGACGAGCTAACAAGCGAGTGGAGAAGAATGCGTAACGAGAAACTTCAACATCTGTACGCCTAACCAAATATTATTCGAGTGATATATAAAGAAGAATGAGATAGGCAGGGTAGGAGTCATGTAGGGGTCACAGAAGAGGTGCATATAGGGTTTTTGTAGGGAGACCTAAAGGAAAGAAACCACTTGGAAAATTTAAACGTAGATGGGAATAATATTAAAAAGAATCCTCAATAATGGAATGGGAGGCATGTAGTGGATTGACCTAGTTCAGGATAGAGAAAGGTAATGGGCGCTTTTCAATGCCGTAATGAACCTTGGAGTCCCATAAAATGCTCGGAATTTCATGAGGACCTATTAGCTTAATAGGAAGGAATCTGTTCCATATAGTTAGTTAATTAGCTCTTAAACTTCATATCAGATGGCTACTCGGAGCTTCCAGTCAAAAATTACATAACTGGCAGTGCCTGATTCTGCGATCTTTGAATCCAAATTATAGCAAACCTTGATGATCTACTTTTTAATTTTCCAAGGGACCCTCTGGTGACCATTGGTATAGTTACTACGGCAGAGGCTTGACAAATTTAGAAAATGTTTTTCGATCCCCAACAGGCTCAAGAGATTGTTTTCATCCCCCAAGTGTCCAGACCAGCTATGGGCCCACCCCGCCTTCTATTCAATGACAAACGGTGTCCAATCGGGGTGTGAAGCTGACCGCACCTCTTCATCTAGTAACTAGGTTAGGAATGCGTGGAGACTTATCTCCTCCACTACCCCGCATGACTTCGTAGCATCTACAGGAAAAATCCATTTCATTCTACATCCTAGGTAAACACTGTATCAAAAGCCACTTTCTTACCAGTCACGTGTCTTGCGGCATGATGCTTAGAAATCCACGTACATTGTTTCTTCCAGGGTTAACGTATGTTATTGCAAAAATACATTTTTCTTGCACATATTCCTTTGCTTGATTAAAAGTAATAGCAATTGTAAACACAGACTAACTAGTCAGTTAATTAACTTCAAGAAGCAAGAATTTTCTCAGCTAGTTACGAAATTTCCAGCGTTTTTGGCATCCCAATGTTTATTAGCTAAATCACAACAGCCCAACACACGTCTTCATCCTGATTCAGACGAACCCAGTACACGTCCTCCCATGTTACTTCTTTAATATCCACTTTAATACTAGCCTCCCATCTACGTTTACATTGTCCAAGTGGTTTCTTACCTTCAGATATCCCAACCAGATTCCTGCAAGTATTTCTTTTCACCAGCGTACATGTTACATACCGTGCCCATCTCATCCTCCTTTGTTTGATCACTTAAATAATGTTTGGTGATAATACAGATCAAGAAACTCATGTTATGTAAATTTCTCCAGCCTCTAGCTACTGCCTCCCACTTAGAAAGCTTATAATTTTAATGCGAAAATACTTAGTATTTTAATGCAGTTTGTACTTACTGAGTTCTAGGTGACTAAATATTTTGCCTATCCTTTACAGATCTTCTGCTCTTCAGGCCAGAATTTATTAAATGTGTTTGTCTTGAACAAAGATAATCGCAAAATGTAAAGCAACTACTGCATTCACCTTTATTTTCCATTCACGCAATTACAGTCACCATCCACTTGGAGCTGAATCTTAGTTGTTTCGACCGCAACACAATTAAGTTCACTCTACACCTTAACTTTCTGCTCTGTGTTAATTGTTCAAGATACGTTATCATCTGCATTTAGACACAACACACAAAACTCTGACGGTATGTCAACAAAATAATAGTATGCGCCATTTTCTTACATCACACAGTAATCATCACACTTCAACACATTGTTCCATTTAGTTACGTTCTAGTGCTATGATTCTCATGCGAATGGAGATGAGGTTAATGCCAAGGGATTTATGAAGTCCTAGACTTACTACTATCTACAGCCTCATTTTGTAACCACTAACACACATTACATACGAAATGCGAATACACAGTAAGATAGAGTCTCTCTCACAATTCTGGTGTTTGGATAATAAAGAAATAAGAGTTTCGTTGTTAAGTAACAATTATGACGTTTTGGCGTCAGATTCATAATTGCAATTTTTCAGGTTTCTGATAATTTGATAATATTAAAAAGTGTAATATAAATATATATACATATGAATTCACAAAAATAAAGGGTATTCTTCCAAAGATTTGATCCTATGATCTACTTATATGTTCTCCAGTAACAATGGAAACTATCTATTATTGGATTTTCAAATACCCGTCTTTCACAATTCTGACTTAAAATCCTCCTGAGGAATAAGAGTGTATTTTTCGTGTCAGGGATAACTAAGACGTTCTACTAAGGACTTAAGTAATCCAATATCTTTAAAACATCTCAAACTGTCTTAGACGAACACCCTGTTGTAGATATTAAGAGTATCGTACAGGGGAAAGCATACTCTTGTAGAGATCATATGGGAATTAATGACATCTATCAGACACTAAGAATGTCATACAGGTGAAAGTATGTACATGTCGACAATATCTGAAGAATAACGACATCTATCACACACTGAGAGTGTCTTACAGGTGAAAGTATGTATATGTCTGACACCATTTAAGAAATAATGACATCTATCCCACACTGAGAGTGTCTTACAGGTGAAAGTATGTACATGTCGACACCATTTGAGGAATAACATCTATCACACTAAGAGTGACTTACAGGTGAAAGTATGTACAAGTCGACACCATCTGAGGAATAACGGCACCTATCACACACTGAGAGTGTCTTACAGGTGAAAGTAGGTATATGTCTGACACCATCTGAGTAAAATGACATCTGTCACACAATGAGAGTTTCGTACAGGTGAAAGTATGTACATGTCGACACCATCTGAGGATTGAAGACATCTGTCACAAAATGAGAGTGTCTTAGAGGTGAACGTATGTACATATCGACACCAGTTGTGGATTAACGACATATATCACACAATGAGAGTGTCTTACAGGTGAAAGTATGTACATGTCGACACCATTTGAGGATTAACGACATCTGTTACACACTGAGAGAGTCTTACAGGTGGACGTATATCCATGTCGACACCATCTGAGGAATAACAACAAAATCACACAATGAGAGTGTCTTACAGGTGAAAGTATGTACATTTCGACACCATCTGAGGATTAATGACATCTACCAGACCCTAAAATCCGTTACAGCTGTAAGAATGTATATTTCGCGAGCGTCTGAAGGTCAACGATATATACCTGACACTCTCATCTGTCAGTTAAAAGCACACGCATTTAGTCAGCCAGTCTTAGAATCCTCTTTCATGCAACATGTTTGCATGCCCAACTGAAATATGTCCTAGTCTTTTTACGCTTTACTTCCCATAATATCTCTTTGAGCACGGCATTGTACACCGGTACAATACAAACGATAGACAGAGCAGATAAGATTAACTTAAATACCGTCCTTCCACTAAATCGATTAATGATGTTTCATTTGAAGTAGCTTTATATTCTACAAATAATTACATCTTTCAGCCATTTTTCTGTTTGGGTGTATTAACCTAAAGAAATTTAGTATAAAACATATTTTCCACTTATTATCTTTGAGCGTCCTTTACAAAAGACGCAGTGTACAGTTGCTTTTATTCCTTCAATATAGATTACACGATTAAGAGATACCCAAAAATAATACGAAATCTGTTATGTTTAAAATTATATTTATATACTTCCTTCATAATGCACCAGATGCAGATAAACGTTTGGAAACGAGGTGTCTCTTACTAACCCCAATTCGACGAATTTTTGTTTCACTCCTATCATCAAGAATATAAAGTTTAGGAATTATGTTATGTCACTCCCTTATGTCGTGCTAACCCCACAACTCGAATATGTCCTTACGTCAACGATTAATAATGATTCATTTTCCCACAAAGTCATGAGTGTTACATACCTTACGAACATTCTAGATATAAAGTACTTTGCGCCTGTAGAAAAAACAGCTTTAAACTTTTTCACAAACTAAGATGAATGTTTCGCCTTGGTGTCATCATCTTCATCATCATAATCGTTAACTAAGAAGGGTTAGACATACAACTTGTTCCTTAACGCTCAAGGTGATGTTGGTTCTTCCACATTTTCCTCGGGTGTCCTGTATTTCTCTTCCTTAATGCTGTATAATGCAGTGCCTGTTTGGGTATCCTGTTTGTGTCTATTCTCTGCAGGTGTGGTAGCCACTTTTGTTGATACTATTGTATTTCTCGAATAAAGTTCTGCACTCTCAACTTATTCCTTTCCCGACATAATTTAGTAATTTCTAACAAGTGTTGTTTTGCTTTCACACTAATAAAGTAAGCACTATAAAGGACATTTAAATCAACTGTTCTGTGGGCGTTACAATATAATATATTTCAAATTAGCGACACGTGTTAGGTGGATATTAAACCAGAACTGCCGTATGCAATATGGAAGTTCTTCAACTGCTCTGGTACCTATGTTTCAAGACGTGGTATATAAAGTCATTTCCTTTGTAACAACTGCAGTGACGTGGGACTTACGATGAAATAATCGCTGTCAATTTGAAAAAGGACAGTGTCCAGTGGTGGCTTAATAATCAAGGACGAAACGCTTTGGCGTTCAGTGTGTCACAGAATGCTTCACGTCTTCGTCTCTTCTCTCCTTCTCACACACACAATACAGACACAGAGAGTGCCGCTAACTATCAGCTTAGGGCTAACAGCGTTATTAGCTCTTAGCTGCTTTCGCAAAAGTGTAAAAAATGACTATTACCTTCGTAGTGTCTGCCTATTTATCCGCATGGAAAAACTCGGATCCCACTGGAGAGATTTTCACAGAATTTGATATTTGGGGATTCTTCTAAAATATACAGAAAAATTGTAGATTTTTATTAAAATCTGGCAAGAAGGAAGTGTACCTTATATGAAGACCTACGTACATTTATGTTAATATCACGCTGAACTTTGAGAGAGAATCAAAACTCATGTATTATGTTAAATATATTTTATTCCGAAAATCGTGCCATTTATGAGGTAATGTGGAAAAATATGGTACAGCCAGACAGAACACAGTCAATATAACGCGGTACAGAAAAGATGCGATTTGCCTACCGGATAAATAAGGCAGAGAATACAGACAGAAACATAATATTTAATATTTTTGTTTTTCCACTAAAGGAACGTTTAGGTGAAAGCACCTAAATCTTACGTAATAGTACATTGTCTCTCTTGTTGGATTTTAATTTGACGCACAGAAGAATACTTACTGTTCTTCGCAATGCAGTAACCATTTTATTACTTCGTCTAGTACAGAATTTTATCACCCCGTCTTAGGAATTAACTAAACTCGCCAAAATTCTTATCAGCTCATTACAGAGTAACTATTTGACACACAGATTTAAGATAAGTGTATGGCTGTACACAAGGCAAGAGGCCACAATAAAGCCAGCATCTTTTTCGAAAGTCATTTTCTGCTTTACACAGTGCACCATTACAAAAGCAAAAGCTAAAGCTATATCCGTACAGGCCTGGACAGGCCCTTGGGGCTCCAGGTGTTTGAGGCTCCCAAAATTTCTGAACAATCGGCGCATAAAGTTGAAAAGGTTGTCAGCTCTACGCACTGGCCGCCTTTATCTCCCAGGAGATACTCCTGGTAATCATTTATGTTAGAGGATGAGTCGATCCCAGAATCAAAGTGCGGCCGGAGGGAATAAGTCAATGAAAAATCCCTATGAATCCGTCGGGAATCGAATACACGACCTTCCAGCTTGTAGCGCAGTGCCTTAACCAACATCTCCACGGTGTAACCGCCTTTACAACTCTTAATACGTATTTATTTTCTTACATTTAGTGCGTTCTGTGTATAAAATTACGAAACATGTATTGCCTTCCAAATGTTAGTAAAGAGTGCCATGTTGCAGAGTTACAAAGGGCATTATTGTATCCGTAGGTTATTATGTCACCATTGGAAAGGGTGCCATAATGGAAAAAAACTGCACTGTACTTAAGTGGAAAGTTGGTTGCCTTCATTAAATTATAAATAATGTAAACAGGCTTATTGTTTTTAACACTTTACTCACTGTAACTACCAGTGTACACGTCACAAAGTGCTTTGTGAGCCGCTCTTTAGCACGGTGCTTTGTATCGACCCATGAATTCTGAGATGTTTTAAATTTGGTTCGTATCACTCCAAATTTTACATACCTGGTGCCAGAAAAACTGGTGGACATTTCTTTTGCGTTCACCAAATATTAAGGTAGTCGCGAATGATGTTACTAGAAGTGTTCGCACACTGTTTAAAAAGTAGCTTCCCAGCAACTATCTCTAAGTACTAAGGAAAACAAGAAGACAGTTTCTTCGAAATTTCAACCCCTACAAATCTCAGAAAGTTTAGGAAAAATGTTAAACACAAGACGATTCATAATAAAAATTAGTATTACAATATTCAACGTTAGAGGAAAGCAGTTACGTATTCCGCATTTATGGAAACAAGACAGCCGTCTGGGCTCTGCAAGACCTAGTTTTGTTTGCAAGGCCGGATTAAGGGGCGGTCCAGCTGGGCCGAAGCCCGGGCGCTAAATTATAAGATTATAAGGGGCTATAAGACATCCCCGGAATAACAGGAAATGTTGTGATAGTAAACTCAGATTTCCACACGAGAAAAAATTCCTCACAATCTTATCCGCACTTTCGGGACGCACTCTCAAAAAATTTCGTGAGCCCTGTCCCATGCCGAAAAAGTTTTAAAATATTGGTCTTAAGGGGCACTAAATTATTAGCCTGCCAAGGGCGTCCACATGATCCGGTCCGGCACAGTATGCTTGGAATGATTATCACTCGGTGTCAATGAGACATTAACAAATGTTGCAAACTGTTTTCAGTTTACTCTCACTAAGAAAGTATGTTGAAGTGTTTACATATTTTCATCCGATTTTAAACAACTCTGCTTCCATTATCAAACCAGTGGATAGCAACCATTTCAAACTTAGCTCTACCACGCTACAAGCAACACCGCAGAGTAAGGCCACCAATTAAAAGATCGAGACTTCTTCATTCTGCAAACACACCTCAAATCGTTATTCAGTTTCACTTACAATTTTTAGGTCCTTTCGAAAAATGGAAAAAAAGCAGCTATTAATTTCACTTTCGTCTATCTGTCCGTGATCATGGAACTCGGATCCCATTAGACGGATTTTCATGAAATTTTATATTTGAAATTTTTTTTCGAAAATCTTTTGAGAAAATTCAAGTTGCACTAAAACGTAACAAGAATAACGGGCGCTCTACAAGAAAACTTCTGTAAATTTGTGGTACCATTTCCCTCTATTCTCCATAGAATGAAAAATGTTTCAGATAAAGTTGTGTAAAATACCAAAACACGCATTTTATATTCAATAACGTTTCAGAAAATCGTGCAAATTTATGAGACGAAGTGGATAAATATGGTACAGCCGGACAGGACACGGATGAAAATATAATAATTCGTCTGCGCTTTGCATGCTGGATAAGTAAGGCTGCACGCACACACACACACACACACAGAATATGTAGTACTTACGGATTTTCCACAGCAAAAATGGTTACGCGAAAGCGCCTCAAAGATCCTGCATAATTATATTGCCTGCCTTGTTAACCTTAAAGTTTGAAGACATGAAGTGCATCAGGGCCGCCAGATGTAAGCCATGTAATCGGTGAGAAACATAAATTCTCTGCAGTATGTGGGCTGGTCTCTTGGGTTAAGTCTGTAGTCGCCTGGACTGTCGGATGTGGCTGGATTTCTTTGTGGTCCTCAAGACCCTTCCATACGCTACCGTGTTGCTTGCCGCCAGATCGTTTCCCAACGTCTGGAAATATTTCTCTGATAATTTATAATGCCATTAAGGTAGTTACATTTTTTTGGGAAATATATAATCGAGGAATCCGTTCTTCCGGAACATGACTCTTCGTCGCTTTGGTATCGAATATCGACGTTTCGAAGAAACTCAATGTATTCGTTCTCAAGGATGTACAGTTCCTTCGAAACGTCAGGAGCTGAATACGCAGTGATAGTGTGTCACATTCTAGAAGAAGGGAGACCTCAGTCACATTACTGTGACGCTCTCAAAGCCACCAGTTTGCAATCACTGAGTAAATTTAGAAAATCCATACCTGTTACACAAAACACAGATAACATTCTTTGTGTTGCGCAACGGGCATGGATTTATCAGATTAGATGAAAACGGAACCATATGCTGAAGAAATTACATTTTCAAAAATAATATACTTTTAATTTTGACAATAATGCATAAGGAATAAATTTATTTTTAAAATTCAAACCATGAAGTAACTCACAATAAAATGAATACATATGAATTAATAAAATGTTAAGCAATATGTTGTAGCTTATAAATATAATCTTTACTTCTTCATTTTGAGTGCAGGTTCACGTACGTGTTGAACGGAAACGTGACTTACTGCGTCACTGCACATGAAGTTATAGTAAACCTGAACATTGTCTCTACAGTTTCGCTAAAACTTCTGTCGCAAGAAATCAACATTTAGTTATCATAAATAATGCATTTCTAGCGCAGTGGACGACAAGAAAGCCATGAAAGGTAATAACAAATCCATTCTAGCGACGATATAAATATCCAGTTAATAATATTAACAGGTTGAATTTTGTCCATTCTTTGCAACATATCTTCCTTACCTATGACTTTTCGATCCAATGACCTCACCTTATGGAGCTTCACGATCACACTCATTGGACATTCTCGGTAAGACTCCTCTGGATGACTGATCAGCACCCGACGAGGACACTTGTACCTGCAGAATCCCAGCTTGCGGGCGGCGTTTTCCTGACTTTGCAGAGGTTCAACGAGAACGCTGGCGGCCCTTGACAGCATTGCTGTTGAAGATTTTAGAAAATGTTTCCAGCAGTTGAAGCAGCGTTGGAATCGCTGCATCCAGTCGCACGGGGAGTACTTTGAAGGGGAATGAAGTTTCAAAATTGTACGAACATTTTAAATAATCTTTTAACTATCCCGGAATTTTTTTGGTCCCCTCTCGTATAGGGGCAAATTTGGAGTATTGAATATTTGCGTTAATGTTAATCATCTTACATTTTCGGCACGTTGTAAGTATTCGCATAATACGTTTGGATTCCAGCCCTGGCGAATGCCGGAAAAGGGGCTGTACACAATAAAATGAATGCCAGTTCGTAGCGCAGATGACAACATACGGTGCTCTGTTTCCTTTCTGCCTGGTGCACTTGTATTTATTTCAAGTGCGACAGAACAAACAATATTACATAGACGATGTGAAATACAGCGATATTGCATACAGGCAATCGTGTCTTAGCAGCTGTAATACGCAAAGAGCACAGCACGTCTCTTACTTACACCCATGAAAAGTACTCATCTATCCATGAAGAACTTACAGCACTTACATTGTACGCACACAGAAAATACCCACATCGACTGTCAAACAGTAATCGGCTCTTTGACGCAGATAAACAACGAAAGCGACTCTCCAGTAAAATTCCCAGCGCAGACTCAATACTCACAAGCATCACATTTCATAATGATTAAGTCTCTCTCCGTTTCTTTCATTCTCATAGAGGCAAGTGTCTCTGGCTCAATTCCAGAAACAGGAATCCGTATACAGGCAGAACCCCGTATCCACGGGTAATACGTTCCAAGACCTACCGCGGTTACGTGAAACCACGGATAATACCGAACGCTATATATGACGTCATACAAGTATAACGTGATATTCGTCTGACATACTTAAATACGGTAAAGTTTAATTGATAAATTACGCACAGTAAGACATTACCTTCATTAAATAAAGTAATAATAAAGTGTACTGTACACTATGTTGTACATTTACAGTGTACTCTCTCTCTCTCTCTCGTACGTATGAAAGTAAGGGATTCTGACGTTTTAGCCCAATCCTCAAGAGACGATAGAGCAATGAATTTTTTTCTTTGTTCTTCATCACTTCACGAATGTAAGATTAGTTCTTGCATACAACCTGGCAAACTCCGGGTACGAATTTTTTTTTTTTTATATTTCCATCAGATCCAGAATTTTCACTTTCTCACTAATGGTAAGGACATCGCGGCTTCTCTTAGGCTCAGAAGCACTGCTAGCATAACTACTCACGCTTTGGGGCCATTATTACGGTAAATAAGGACTTTCTGAACTAAAACACTGCGATAACGCGGCATTTCGAACAGCGAGAACCCTAGAAGCAGAATGGTGGCAAGTCTGTGGAGAAGCGTGGGTACGGGGACAAAGGGAGATAAGTCAAGTACTGGGCGCGTTTGGGCTGCTGGATTTCACCAAATTAGGGCCCGTTCTCGCTTGGCGCGCGTTTAGAAACTTATGAACCGTTTATTTCTTTAATTTTCCAATTTTTTTTTTTCGTGCCGCGTTACACCGCGGATAACTGAAACCGCGCATATTGAATCCGCGGATAAGGGGTTCCGTCTGTATCACATTTTACAATGCAGGTATGATAGGTAACCATTCCCTTCGTTACAAGGACGGAAAATGTATTACGAGTTGTTACAAATGATTTTCCAGACTGATACGTAGACCGACAGATTGACATAACATAAATGGCTTTACTATCACAAACACAATGCGAAGTAAATTGCTGGCCTTACTGACTAGCAGCAAGTCGTGCAAATCACTTTCTTCTCTCAGTCTTATTGCATTCGACATAATTCAGTAAAATGGACACTTTGCTTATATATTCGAAATCGCAAGGTCTGATTATCCTATTAGTTCTGAAAATGCACATCATCCTATGCCAAAAAATTTGAGCCAAAATTTTGTAACTTCTCGACGCCTTAAACATATGTAATATCCTTTAATGCATTTCTCTATTAAAATGCGAATTTCGAAGCATATATTATAGAAAATACTAGGTTACCGAAGCGCGCAAAGCGATTCGGCTACAGACCGGACAATCACGGTTCGAACTCCTTGAAGGGTAACACATTTTCTTGTCTCCAAAACATATGGAATAGCTCTGCGATGTACTCAGTCTCCTACTCAGTGGCTAACGATGTTTTTCCTGGGGGTAAAGCGGCCTAGACGTGCGGCTGACCAATTAACTCTACCTCCCTCAGTATACCTTTTTGACGTGGAAAGAGCCAACGTCTTTTTCTAAAGGTATGTATGCACAGTGTGTCTTTTTTACATGGTATATATTCATATAATGTATAGGTTTATACGTGTGTCTCGTAGTGTGTGTAAAAGGAGATAACAATGAAATTTAACATTGTGTGTATTCTAGCTCAATATAGGGCCGAGACAGCGCAGGAGACATAGTGACTGTGTATAAGTCGGACGGTTCACGGTTCGATTGTCGGTGGAGGCAACAAATTTTCTCTTCTACACGCACGTATAGAACGACCAACCCACATTTATCGCAGAGGTTAAGAATGAGTGCAGCTATATCTCTAAACCCTCCTTGTGCCTAAATGGCACGTTACTGGAAGACATTTACCTTTACCTTTTACTTACCTTTTGGATTAATAACATTAACCTCAATATGATTTCAACAAATATCAACTGAACACTCTGAAATTAAAGTTCATTTTCTGTAAGTTAGAACGTCATAGAAGTTCTTGTTATGCGTTCTAGTAATGAACTCCATTCTCAGGAATTATTTCCAAGTAAAAAAGGTTCCGTGTCTGTCTCAGTTTTCTTTTCTTGTACGACGTAGATATCAGTAAAACACTCAGATTTTCTTCTGAGAAAAACGATTTGATAAATAAACACTTCACGACACTTCACGACGAAGTTAATGGTTGCTTTTGCGAACATGTCTATAAATGCTGCTACACATAACGAAGGTACAACCTACAATAATAACAACACATCACACAGCAATAATACTTACATTGCTGCGTCTAAATCATCTCAAGTCTTGTTCGTTCTCAAGTACCAAATATATAATAACTCTTTCTTCTTCCGACTTGATAATATTATTCAACATCATCTAAACAAGGTAAGACATGAAGCTACTAGACAATTCAGGAAAGAAAAGAAGGAATATCCAAGAGCTAAAATTGAGGAACTTGAAACTAAGAGTGAGATCAAAAATATCAGAGACCCGTATCGGGCATCGATGATTTTAAGAAGGGTTAACAGCCTAGAAACAATACGGTAAAGGCAAGAAGGGTGATTTGGTTACAGACTCCCACAGTATTTTTGCTAGGTGGAGGAATAGTTTCTCTCAGCATTGAGTGTACATGGCGTTAATGGTGTAAGGCAGACAGAAACATACACAGAAAATCTATTAGTGTCTGAGCCAAGTGCCTTTGAGGTTGAGATGGCTATTGAAAAGCTAAAAGGACACAAATCGCCAGGTACTGATCAAATTCCAGCAGAATTGATTAAAGTGTGGGGTAGAAAAATTCGTCTGAGGTCCATAAACTTATTAATTCTCTTTGGAATAAGGTTGAATTACCTGAGGAGTGGAAGGAGTCGATCATTTTACCTAACTATAAGAAGGGCGGTAAAACGGAGATTGTAGTAATTATGGAGGTATATCAAATCTGTGACCTACGTACAAAATTTTATCCAACATCCTGTTGTCAAGGTTAACTCCATATGCAGAGGAAATTACTGGGGATCATCAGTGTGGATTTCGAAGCAACAGGTTAAATAATGATCGTATATTCTGCATTCGTCTTATACTTGAGAAAAAAAGGGAATACAACGAAGCAGTGCACCAACTCTTCATAGACTTCAAGAAAGCTCTTGATTCCGTTAGGAGGGACGTCTTGTATAATATTCGCTTTGAGTTTGGTATCCCATGTAACTGGTAAGGTCAATGAAAATGTGTCTGAATGAAACCAAATGTAGAGTCCGGGTCGGCAAGCATTTGTCTGACAGATTTCTTATTTAGAATGGTTTGAAACAAGGACATGCTTTATCGCCATTGTTTTTCAATTTACCTTTACAGAAGGCCATTAGGATGGTTCAGGTAAACCAGGATGGCTTGAAATGAAATGGTACACATCGGCTTTAGGTTTATGCTGATTACATTAATATATTTGGCGGATGAGTAAGTACTATAGATAAAACACAAAACTTTTGGAAGTCGCTAGTGAGAGGACTGGATTATAAGTAGATGCTGATATAACTAAGTACATGGTCATGTCTCGAGATCAGAATGCTGGATGAAATCACAATAGATAGATTGATAATAGCTCCTTATAAAAGGTGTAAATGTTCAAATATTTGGAAACAACTTTAAGAGATCGAAATTCTATTCAGTAAGATAGTAAGAGCAGATTGAAGTAAGGGAATGTTTACTCTCATTCGGTGCAGAATCTTTTGTCTTCTGGGTTTCTGTTTAAAAATACAAAGATAAAGATACTCGGAACTATAATTTTTGCTGTTGTTTTGTATGGGTGTGCAACTTGGTCGCTCATATTGAGGGAGGAATGTAGGCTGAGGGTGTTTGATAATAGGGCGCTGAGGAAGATATTTGGGCCTAAGAGGGACGAGGTAACAGGGGAATGAAGAAAACTACATAATGAAGAGCTTAATTATCTATACTCCTAACCCTATATTGTTCGGGGGTTCAAATCGAGAAGGATGAGATGGGAGAGGCATATAGTGCATATGGGAGGGGGGAAGAGAAGCGTAGACAGGGTTTTGGTGGGGAAACCTGAGGGAAAGAGACCACTTTGGAGACCCAGGTGTAGATGAGAGGATAATATTAAGATGCATCTTCAGGAAGTGGCATGTGGGGATATGGACTGCATCGAGCTGTCTCAAAATAGGGACAGGTGGTGGGCACTTGTGATTGCGGTAATGAACCTTCGGGTTCCATAAAATGCGGGGATTTTCTTGACTAGCTGAAAACCGATTAGCTTCTCAAGATGGACTCTGCTCCATGAATTAAGTAAGTAAATAAGTAAGGGTAAATGACATAGGCACTGAAAAACCAAAGAAAATTGTATTTATAGATGTAGCTGTGTATTTTATTGGCAATGTAAGAGCGACATTTTGAACACAGGGATTTTAGGCCTACATATCATGACAGAGTAAACATGACGTTTCTCCCTTTGTTTTCCTCTTTCATTTGCAAACGTCACAGAAAAACATCGTCTCTCTCTTTCTGGAACTCCAACACACAGTCAATGTGCCACACAACTTGCATTCATCACACCGAATCCAAGATTCTCCAAGCTTTGAAGAGGATAACAGCCCGTTGCAGTAAAAACAAGGGTTGTCTTCTCTGTCGTCGAAAGGTTTGTCTTGAACAGTGTCTTCTGAGTGTAAATGTGACCTTCTACACACTTGTCTTCTACACTTTTCAACTCCAGTTCATTCTATCTTAGGGCATATTTCTTTAATTTCTGTACGGAGGGACTGCAGGTTAATACAACAGATCCATGATTATGTTCTCTCCGTCTTTTTTTTTTTGTGCATCTGAGATCGCCATAGGAACTGCAGAAATCATTTGGATTGGCACATATCCCCCCCCATCATTTGTGACACAAGTTTCACAACTCAAAATTTGGCATTTTTTTAGTTATTGGTATAGAAAGAAACGTTTGCAGATTCACTGTTAACAAGTATAGTGTCATAACGCAGTTTGCAAAACTCGCCACTAGCGATCAGTTTCGTCTTCGTTGCACTCATAGAAGTTATAGAACTTCAAAACCTTTAAAATATTCTCCTGAAAAATCACTTATTTTGAGTTATGACACTGTTGTCGTAAATGAATGATATGTCGTTTTGGATTGGCGTGGTATGCATTCTTTGCTCCAGGACAAGAAAAAAATGGCGTAAAATTCTGAACGCGGTAACAATATTCCGAGTTTCATAAGATTTGTGAAATTTCACGTGACGTTAAAGACATTTTTTTTTATATTCTCAAAAAGAACTCTGCTCCATGGAGTTAGTTTGTAACAGTTTTGGTTGCTTACTTCGTTTGTTTATTTTTTTGTTCGCTAGGTAGTTAGATACATTATGAACGTCTACACGGCAGAAAAGGAGGAAAAAACTAATTCCAAAATAAAACTTCCGTATTACTCAACATACACGACGCAAATAATTCAAGACTTTAAAAAAAAAAAAGTGCTTCAGAAGTCACTAGCAAAAATTTTATATTACCAATATTGCACTAAACACCTGATGCTAGGTTTAAATCACATTCGTTACTAGTAAAACTGTTTTTAACTGCTGTTTTTTTAAGTTTATGAGACAGGAAACAAAACCGGAATTATTGACAGTGTGGCTGTAGGCTTAACAAAATGTATACATGACAGTAGAAGTTGGCCATCAAAAAGAAGCTGGATGCTGATTATTATTATGATGATGATGATGATGACAAACAGTGCACATTAAATATTTTTGTGGAGTCGGCTAATATACTCAAACGTGTAAGCAACGTAATGGTATATACAAGTATGCCTCAATACAAATTACAAATTTACAGAAAACATTAGTTTTTGTAGCAACAATTAATACAGCGTTCTGCTAGGTTTAAGAGATTTGGAAATTAAACAAGCAGGGAAAAGTATACTTGACATATGGGAGATTCTCGGACAAAATTTGGGTGCTGAAAAGGACCAATTTGATACAAACAGTGCAGCTGACAACAATGATGCTGAGTTAAATACTTTATGGCGCCTTTCATTAATTCCTGTGTTTAATATTATTGCAGAATAAAAATTAAATAATTACAGTCCACTTCATTGCAATATCATAGAATACAAACTACCATAACTCGTACCCTCCCTTAAGCCCACACTAATTTGATAATTAGAAAGCCTATACTACGCGACAAAGCTGACTGTAAAATAACCGTAATAGTCACAGCCATGGAAACTCCAATAATGGCCATGTTGCAAGATACGTTGTAACTATATAGTACGGAATGTACAGCCTAAACTGTATACTCGCCAGTAAGATCGCGTTTTTCTTCACAACCACAAGATTCAACAACGTGTATACCAAAGACATGTTTATAATTGTGAGTATCACTTCATCGCATATTTCTTTTTTGTCCCTATAACACTGGCAACATCTTGACAGATTCCATAGAATTGTGAGAACGATCTGACGTCAATAAAATATGTTTTTATTTAATGTTCACTGAATCGTTTCAACCGTTTTCAGAATTTATTCAAAGTACACACCAGTAATAATTACTTAAATTTTTCCTAGTAACAGATATATTTCAGCCAAATTTATTTGCATTTTTGACACAATACTACGGTCAAAATATTTCAAAGCCTGCTTATTATCTGGAAGTCCTACAAACATCACGTAGGAATTATATGAATTATAGGGACATTCCGCATCGGATTTACTCTGCAAATAATAATTCCCGCTACGCCCCATTCAACGGCAAAGAATGAAGGAAGTTTAATTTGCTAGTCAGTGTAAAACCTTTTATACACAATCAGCACAAAAAAGTGGACATTGTATCTAGAGAAACAGCATTACGAGCCTATAACTAGAATTCCGTATGGATACATATTATTTTAACATTTGCCATAATGTTTATAATGCTGATCCCAATAGCCGCGTAGTCTAAGGCGTGGATCTGTACTAATTTGCAAATATTCGTTAGTATTATTATATAGTTATGTCATGGCCTGTATCATTTACTGTGCGCATTATTACAACATAAAGTGTCCCACACATTCTGGCGCATACTGTATTACTGCAAACTGACAAGTCCAGAGTACAACTTCCGATAATGTGGTCGTCTTAAAGGTCAATGAATGACTGAGTAAATAACTGTTCATAAAATATTCTTTCCAGTCTCTCGTGCAGTGATAAACAAAAACCAGCACTGTGTTCATAGTTCTGTGTAGATACGTAAGTAAGTAAGTAAGTATGTATGTATGTGTGTATGTATGTATGTCTCTATATATGTATTATGTACGTGTGTGTGTATGCATATATGTACGTATGTACGTATATATGTGTGCATGTATTATGTATGTATGTATGCATATACGTATATATGTATTATGCATGTATGTATGTACGCATGTACGTATGTATGTATGTATTATGTATGTAAGTATGTATGTATGTATGTATGTATGTACGTATGTATGTATATATGTGTGTATGAATGTATGTATGTATGTACGTATGTATGTATGCATGTACGTATGCATGTATGTACGTATGTATGTATGTATTATGTATGTGTGTATGTATGTATGTATGCATGTATTATGTATGTATGTATGCATGTACGTATATATGTATTATGCATGTATGTATGTATGTATGCATGTACGTATGTATGTATGTATTATGTATGTACGTATGTATGTAGGTATGTATGTATGTATGTGTGTATCTATGCACGTATGAGTGTATATATGTATGGACGTATGTACGTATGAATTTATGTATTTATCTATGTATATGAATGTGTATATATGTACGTAATATTCTGTTCTTCAAATTGTAAGAAGACGCCACATAGCACATCGACTTTGGATATGAAGAGTGCAGATATCCACGTGTGATTTCTTAGCAAAATTCTTTGGATAAGAAAGGAAACGCTAAAACTAAAAGGTGATTTTCACTAAGAGGTAAATATGCTGTTGGTAAAATTCGTTTGTAAATTATGGTAATATTAATATGTACATAAAACAGATTTGAAGTTATACACATTAGAGTTCAATAGCCTATACTTGAAACATACCTCGGGAGAATCATAAACTTCGATCAAAACGCCTAGAGTCACAACGGAAAAATTTAAGTATTTGGTATCAATGCAACTTATATTAAAGTTACCTACATCTAATAGGCATAAAGTAAAACAGCGAAAACTCTGCGGATATAGTTCGTAACAGAACCATCACAAAAACAACAGTGTGGACCTACAACACACTATGGCGAAGTCTAGAACAAACTGCACTACACACAGATCATATTAAGTACACTGTAATCTTAACGTACAATAATTAACAACAAAATAAATTACACTAGCACCCCATATACTATACTGCAGAACGCGTTACATATGAGAAAAGGTAAGAAAAGAAGTGCTTTGTTCTGTGCAAATCCAACACCTTAATGACAAATCGTTTGGAATCAACTCGCTGCACGATTCTACCAATATTAATGAGATTTAGACAGATATTTTACATAGCGTGCAACAATAATATGTGACTAGTTGAGGTTACTCTTTTGATGAAATGGGTTGAATATAATCAACACAAAAACCACGGATTATCAGCATTATTCGTCTTTTACTTATTAAAAATTATATCTTGTAGCTGGTCAGCCTGGCATGCAATCATTACATTCCTGTAAACTTTTTCGGAAATTCACCATAACTGCACAAAGGCACACAACTTGCCTCCAACGTTGCAGTACGTCTGTTATAGTTGTGTTCTGAATATCATTGCATTCTTCTGTGGCACGCTAAGGGAAGAAATGCACTCCAGAGTCGAAATTATAGCAATTGATAAAAGACTGTTGCAAGTTTTAAATAATCCATGACCTGCATTGAGCAATTAGATATCGTAACGAAAAAATACACATAAATATAACAGAGGGTGAGCATAAAGTCTTTCCCTGGTTACAAACATTTATTACAAGAAAACAACGTGGAATATAAACATTTTTTTACCATTACTTGAGTTAGTTTCTAAAGTTTTATGTCATGTATTTATTGTAACTTTTATAATTTTTGGCTTTCGGATGCAACATTTCCAAACAGGTGGAATGGGAGAGACGGTCCGACACCCTGGCCACCACGATCGCCAGATATCATCCCCCTTGACTTCTTTTTATGGAGGTATGTTAAGGACAAATTGTTTTCGACACCAGTTCCAGATATTACAAATTTGAAGGCAAGAATAACAGATGCTTTTGCTACAATAACTGAAGACATTTTGGAGAACACGTGGAGAGAAATTGATTATCGATTAGACGTTCTCCGTGCAACAAAAGGAGCACATGTTGAAGTGTACTAATGTGTTGTAAAAAAAAAACTTCTTGAGTTACATTAAAAAATTATATTCCACGTACAGTAGTTTTCTTGTAGTAATTGTTTGTAATCAGGGAAAGACTTTATGCTCACCCTGTAGTATATTACATTATAAACGTTGTATTCCTCCAACATATTTCGGCCACTCTTGTGGCCATTTTCAGGGGGTTGCGTTACGAAGGATGGATACAGCTAAATATTCCGAAAGTCTGTGAACCAATGCATAGTATGCATAGATCTAGGCACTGGTACATTTGTTGGTTTCGTTACCACATACAATTTCCCAGTGCACGGTCATTGATTACTTAAAATTGATTAATGCCCAACACATCTATGCATTGGTTCACAAACATTTGTAATATCTCGATATATCCACTCTTTGCAATACACCTCTCTGAGAATGGCCACTAGAGAAGCCGAAACATGTAGCATGAATACTGTGTCTACAATATGGGATACGTTTATACGCTTGTATGCTTTTGTTGGTTTCGTTAGCATATTTTACTGCTCCAAAGTTGTGGTCAAATACCGTTGAAAATTACAGGAATGTACTGCACGCCACAAAGACCATTCAGGAGCCGTAGTTTATATAAAAGGCTTAATTAAATGACATTTTACTACTGATATTTCTTTTTTGTGTCTTATATTCAAGCCGATTCTTCAAAACAGCTGTCTGAAAATCGCCACATTCTATTGCGGCATGACGAAGTTCACAGCAGTGTCCAATGCGTTTACCTTCACAGTACCTACATACATGAATAAGAACACTAGGATTCCAATGCAATGTGTCACTGAATGATTTATATATTTAATTCTGATAGCTGAACTTCCCTAAAAATAACCGGAAAGGGTCGAAACATGTAGCAAGATGTTATATTTAAATGAAAACCTAATCATGGCGACTAAGGAGCGATTGCATTTATTGTACTTACTTCTTACTAAAGCACAACGGGGTGCAACTTGTAAAGACTGTAATATTGTAATATTAAATTTCAGCCTGTCAAATCTCCGACCGCGAAGTTTACCGCTAATAAAATATCCGATATGTCTTCAGCAGTTTTAGGATTATACCTTCCACGTAAGAATTATTTACCCGAAAATACTTGTGATATCTCATCCCAATGTCGACACACACTTATCGTGTAAGATCTAAGCAATCTCCTTCCCATTCCACACCCACTACTCAGCCAGCATCACCTCTCCATCTCGCCACCTCATTCTACGTCTCACATTTTAAGCAAAGTTGTTAAGGAGCCCTATAAAAATGTTATGTTGTATGAAGTAATTTTATAAGCACTGCCTTTCGGCTTGGGGTGAGGAAAAGAAACTGTTCATAAACACATCGGGTACTAAGCCAGCTAGGCAAAGACGGTAAATCTTGAGGAGTAATGTGTAGTAGTCTCAATATGCTGTTCCATACAGAGGTATCTCGGGACAGAAATGCCTGTTAAAATACATACGTACATATATATAATGTTATGTACATTATATGTATATAGTACATGTATATACATTATATATTTTTATTATTAATTATATCAATTATGTTCTGTATATTATATATATATATTATGCATTGTATTATTATATATTATATCGTCAATGGAACACAAATTTGTAGGGATTGTGTATGTATTTTCATGCACTGTTTTCAAGAATGTGACCTCATGTTTTCCCTGCTCGACCTATACGCACGCACGCACACACACACATACATATATATTTGTTTCACAGATAAAACATGATGTCATATTCATGAAAAAAGTGTGTACAAATACGCACATATATGCCCCACACATCTGTGTCCCAGTGGCGATAGAGCTCAGTGTGTGAGACATCATATTGCATTTGTTCATTGGCTACAGAATTAAGCATGAAAGACTTTTAACTCCCGATATTATATTTCATTGAACCGTACGATAATCTGCTTTATGTTTCTCCAAATAAAATCAACAAAAGAACAAGAAAGGAAATTTTCCACATGCCGAGATGGAACGTGCGGAAACTAAACACGACAAAGCTGACGGGGACTTGTTTAACGATTTGATGGACCATGTCGGTACAGAAGGAAAATTTCAGTCCAGATTCAACTATTTGTATAACATGGCCCTTATGGTGCTAGTTGCCATGCCAGGCTTAAATATTGTCTTGGCACTTACGTCGCCTGATCACTGGTGCCACGTACCGGGAAGAAATACAACTAATTTTACATCATCAGAATGGAAAGAACTTACAATACCAAGGTAGAAAGAAAGCTTTCTTTCCAGGCATGTGCATGTGCATGTGTTACTATTTGTGTGCATGTTGCATTTCTCGACTGACCCTTCTGGGTGTTTCCTTCCGAATTGGTTGGCTCTCTCAATTATTCATTGCTTTTAGATTTCAAACAAAGGCTATATATTTTTTTAAGTATAAGTCTCATTTTTCTGGTACTACAATTAGAACCAATGTTTCTTATTACTGTTACTGTTGTGTTGCCATAATTATAATACCTTTTAAAAGAAACGTTTTTTGTTATAAATTTTAAACTTGCAGGTAAATTTAAAATTACAGGATAAAGAATGAAGACAATATGGACACATTCAGTAGATGCAGTATGTATAATTTCACTGTCCCTGCCGATGCAAGAACACTGGTGGAGGCAAGGAACACTGACTACAACATAACTGGTGAGCTGACGGTTGACTGATCACAAGTAGTCATAGAATCGCTTTCAACATACTGGAGACACAGCAAAGAACTGTATGTAACGTATACGGGTATAGAATGAAAATTTGTACCAACACTATAACTACATATTTTTCATTATTATTATCATCATCATCATCATCATCATCATCTCCTTTATGCAGGGTATTTATGCTTATATTCCTGAGACAAAATTTGTCCCTAGGGAATGCAGTGTTGCATCTATTCTGTTGTTACTATTCATGGTGTTTATATCGTTAGTTCCAGTGTTGAATTATTATTATTACTATTATCATTATTATTATTATTATTATTAACAAAATCATCTTCATCTTCGTAATCGCTTTTGTCGTCATCACAACACTGTTAATATTATAATTGTAACTATTATCATTGGGTCATCTTCGTCGTCGTCATCATTGTCGTTTGTTGATAATTAATTAATTAATTAACTCCATGGGCCAGAGCCCTTCTTCAGTGCCTAACACCTCCTTAGCTAGTCAGGGATATTCTTACATTTTATGTAACCCACAGGTTCATTACCGTGGTCACAACAGCTCGCAAGTTGTCGCTATCCTAGGCCATATTAATCCAGTCCACCCCTTCCCATACTACAGGGTGCGGCAGAAAGAACTCCCCTATTTGAGAAGCAAATAAATTCAAAACTAAAGAAGATACAGCAAATGTGTTTTCTACTTCTGGAAAGCACATAGAATGCCGTTTTACATCAATGTATTTTGAATAAAACATCACTCAAGTGGCGGCCTTGAATATTGATAAACTGATGTAGCCTCTCTGGTAGTTGTCCATGGCCTTGAGAATCATTTCTGGTATAATGGCAGCAACTTCCTGTCGTATCGCCTCCTTCAGAACTTCCAAAGTTACGGGGTGTTGTTCGTAAACCTTTGTTTTGAGGTAGCCCCAGAGAAAAAAATCGCAATGGGTCAAATCTGGCGAACGCGGCGGCCACCTGATATCACCACGCAAGGCGATAACATGTCCAGGAAACCCGCCATTTCTTATAAACTCCTGAACAATAAAGGCTCGATATTCTCCCAACCACGCCATGGTGTACACTGAAAACGGCACGTACACCGCTGTTCGACGACGCGCTCCCCACCCGAAGCTATGCCCCTCCCAAATCGGGGTGTTCTTTCTGCC
>Ga0123357_10000389_pt1 | contig 41662 bp, 39 predicted proteins | sample TergutEmb28metaG_FD_89873 | JGI IMG/M metagenome (GOLD analysis project Ga0123357, IMG submission 89873) | Embiratermes neotenicus P4 segment gut microbial communities from Petit-Saut dam, French Guiana - Emb289 P4 | ecosystem: Host-associated > Arthropoda: Insects > Digestive system > Gut ...
ATGTTCAGATTCAGGGTTTCCTGAATTGCTGAAAGTGCGACTTCTGTGGGGTCGCTGACCTTCTTCGAAGTATTCGCCATGTTCAGTCCGAACCCTTGTTCAAATGGCACATGTTCCCGCGAACCGTGGGACCCGCAAGCAGAGAACCGGCGGGCTGCAGGTCATGGCCCACCCCGGGGGTTGGCTATTCCCGCCAACATCTTATTGGCAGACTGCGACGAATGAAATGCCGCAGGTCATACATTCTTAATCACCGTTAACAGGGCGGTGGCGTAACGTCTTAGCATTACGTCGAAATCCCCAGAGAACTTCAACAATTGGGCGACTTTTAGTCAAAGCGACGGTCAAAGTCAGGCTGCGAGCGGGGACTGGCGTTCCCGACTGCCCCAAAATGAGGCGACTTTGGCCGGCTCATGCCTGCCTGATGGATAAAGGCCCCCCTTTCCCCGCCCGGAGTGCGGGTCGATTCGGGTGCAGTGGCGGTGCTGGACTGCCCAGGCGGGCGCGAAAGCGGGAAGATAAGGAGGGCGGACATCCGCTCGGGTCCGGGACCGGCAGGGTCGTGCTGGTTTTCGTCAGGCTTTTGGTCAGCAATCGGGTCCATCCTTTCAGGGATGGTGGCGTCACATGGGCACGCGCCGCTGTCCGTGCTCAAGCCGGAAAACCTGTGCCGATTGGATTTTCCATGATCCCGGCTTCCTTTTCGACCCTGGTGCCGCTCTCGGGCGTGATTGATCTGGATTATCTGGCCGAGGTCACGCAGGGCGACATCGTCTTCGCCCGGGAGGTGCTGGCGCTGTTTTCCGCCCAGGCGCGGGGGCTGAGCGCCGCTCTGGTGCGGACGGGCGACGATGTCGGGGCGCAGACCCATAAACTGAAGGGTTCGGCCGCTGGCATCGGGGCGATCAGGGTCCTGGAGGCGGCGGCACGTCTTGAGGGAGTGATGCGCCATGGTGGCGAGGCGACCATGGCTCTGGGGGGTCTGAAACGTGCCGTCAGGGATGCCTGTGCGGCAATCGACGTGGTGCTGTTGTCCGCATCACCATGACCCCATCTCTTTCCCTGGAGGTGCCGCCATGTCCCGTTTTTTGTTTTTTGCGGGCCTCGCTGGCGAGCCCGCCGCCGGGATTGCGGGCAGCGTTCCCCCGCGATCGGGATGCAGGGCAGAGCATTGGCGGAAGCGGGCGTGATGAGCCATGACTAGCGTCGGGGCCGATCAGAGGTTATAGGGACGAGGGTATTTTGCTGACCATTTTGCGTCACGAAATGCGACAGCTTGCGATACGCCACAAAACGGGCCGATCCCGACTTGAGACAGAGGCTTTTGGATATCCCCTCAGGCAGCCCATCACCGACAGCAGCACAAACGCTACGAGCAGACATGGCCAAAGTTCATTTTATCAATCACCACGGACAGACCCGCACAGTGGAGGCCGCCATCGGCTCAAGCCTGATGGAGGCCGCCGTCCGCAATGGCGTCGCCGGCATTGAGGCCGAGTGCGGGGAGCCTGCGCCTGTGCCACCTGCCATGTCTATGTTGATGAGGCGTGGCGGGAAAAGACCGGCAAGCCGACGCCGATGGAGGAGGACATGCTCGATTTTGGCGTCGATGTGCGCGCCAACTCGCGGCTGGCCTGCCAGATCCGGCTCACCGCCGCGCTTGACGGACTCGTGGTCACGATTCCGGAACGGCAGGCCTGAAGCGCGCTTCGCTGCGGATAGATGGAGCCATCTCCGGTTCTTTGCCCTGTTTTCTGCCCCGTCCTTAAGGCCGGCAGGGCCGGGGCAGCGTCTCGCTTTATGTGCGCGCCCTCTTCGTGGAAGGGATGGCGCGGAGTTCACTCGGTGGTCACCTCGGTGCTTGCAGCGCTGAGGCCGAGCAGGGCGGTGGCGGCGGGAAGGACGGCATCGGCCATGGCGGCATGGCCCTCCGCGCTCGGGTGCACAGCGCCGCCATAGACTGCGGACAGGATGCCCCAGGTGGCATCGTGAATGTCGGTGGGCTGGCTCACCGACAGTCCCTGGGGATAGGTCATGGCGGCGAAGTAGCTGTCATTGGCATCGCGGATCCAGCGCGCCCGGGGCAGATAGGCGCGATAATGCGAGGCTCCGATACCACAGGTCAGCGGCTGGCTGGCGGCCTCGACAAAGTCGGTGCTGAAGCTGGTGCCCTTGTCGGAAAAGCAGAGCCGGTCGAATTCGGGGTCGGTGGCGGCACGGGCGCAGAAGCCATGGTCGGCGAAGACGCTCTGATGGGCATCGACGAAGCTCATGGCGTCCAGCCTGGGATCGTCGCACAGCACACCCTGGGAGCAGGTCGCAATGGCCTTGAGCTGGGGCAGGAATTCGGCGTCGACATAGGCCGAGACCCGGGCGAGGCGCTCCGGATCCGCTTTGAAAGCGGGGTGAATATCAAAGCCGGCAGGGCCGCCGGGACAGGGCTGGCCGCCGCCCGCCAGTGCCGGGTTGGCGTAGGAGACATAGATCACATGGGACAGGTCACCGCCGACCAGCGGCTTGAGGGCCTGGCGCAGGCGACGAAAATCTTTCGGCAGATCGACGCGCAGCGCGCTGCGGGAGGTGTCAATGCCGGTGATGACCCCGCTGCGCGACAACAGGCCGCGCAGCGTTCGGGGTTCAATCAGGACGTCGGCAACGAGCCCTGAGAAATGGATGTCGTTGGCGCCTGCCGAGAGCAGAATGAGATCGAGTTTACGCTCGGGCTGACTGCTGCGGGCGGCACGCAGGGCCTTGTTCAGCTCCTCGATCTGGGCGTTGACGTTGCGCGAGCAACTGCCGTTTTTGCTGTCCTGGCATTCGCGAGCGCGCATCGGCCCCAGCACACCTTCACGGAGGGTGGCGCCGGTGCAGGCCAGCGGCAGATAGGTCACTGCGATATGGGGGTTGCGGACCGCCAGCGTAATCGCGGTACGGGTCTGGTAGCTGTAGAGCGAGCGGTGGCAGGCGGCGTTCAGCCACACCGCGGTCTGGCGCTGCCAGCTGGCGAGGGAATCGCTGGCATCGCCGCAGGCGCGGGTGCCCTGGAAACCGGCGCGGGAGGGGCGGTAATACTGGGTCGGGCCGGTGCCGAAATAGGAGCGGAAGCAGAAGCCTTCGTCGGCCAGCGCGATGGCCCTGTCGGGATTGCCTTCGCCCGAGGCGATGCTGTCGCCCATTCCGGCTATAAAAATATCGCGGACCTGGATTTCGGTCTGGATGTGCTGAGTGGGATCGTCTCCTGCGGAGACGTCGACGGCTGCGAGCGTGCGCCGCCCGTAGGTGACCCGCATCTCAAACGGTTCAAGGCAGTCGCGGGTCGAAGTCGTCGGCCCGTCGCCGTTGTCGAACGACCAGGCGCAGGTGGCACCGACCGGTATTGTGCCCTGGAGACGGATGGTCACCGGGTGATCGGCTGGCGCCAGATAGTTCTCATCGACATTGTCGCGTCTGCAGGGACTGGCGATGCGGCCCTGGAGGTCGATGCAGAGGCGGCTGACCATGTTGCGTGCCCAGCCGCGCCCTTCGCTCTGCAGCTCCAGCGCCTGCTCGGAGCCGAGAATGTCGCGGTGCCGCGCGGTCTCAAGGTGAAGAAGAAAGTCGCGCTCTTCACGAAACAGGCGGAAGCGGTTGCGCACCTCCCAGGAGATGGAAAGGGATTCGTCCTGGGCGCGGCCGAAGCCGGGCGTGGACATGAAAAACACGACCGCAAGGATGCAGGCGTGAAGAAGAGGATGGGGTCGGGTCATGGCCGGTATCAATATCAGGAATATGGCCAAAATATAGTTCCACCCCATGTTCCGCTGTGGGAGTCTCCGGCCTGGGATGTCGGCGGAAGGGGCACAGGTCTCATGGCGAGGCGGGCTGGTTTTCGGCTATTGCCCTGGCTTTCAGGGGGCGTTCACGGCGCAGAGTGTTCGTTCGAGGGCAGATTCTCGGTCAGATTCTCGGTCAGATTCTCGGTCAGATTCTCGGTCAGATTCTCGGTCAGATTCTTGGTCAGATCGCTGGCCGCAGCCGCTTGCCCGCATCCGGGAGCGGGACGGCGGCGGTACTGCCAGGGCTCGACCACATGGATCCATAATTCGCGGGTGCCCATGATGGAAATGGCGATGGCAAACGGGATGACGAAATAAAGCAGGCGGAACATCAGCAGGGTGGCGATCAGCTGGTTGTGTTCGAATTGGGGCAGTCCGCTCAGCATGGCGGCGTCGAACACCCCGATGCTGCCGGGGGCGTGACTGATGAAGCCGAGCAGGGTGGCGAGAATGAAGACGACCGCGAGCGACAGGATGTCGATCGAAGGCGTCGCCGGCATCAGCAGATACATCGCCATGGCGCAGAAGCTGAGATCGACCACGCCGATAAGAATCTGGACAAAGGTCAGGGGGGCCGATGGCAGCACCACTTTCCAGCCGTTCTGGCCAAGCTCGCGGCGCCGGTCGCCGGTCGACAGCCAGACCAGATAGGCGAAGATGGCCACAATACCGCCGGCTGCAATCACCTGGTTGACCAGTTCCGGCAGTTTGTCGATGGCTGAGGCGGAAGCCGGGTGGGTGAGCATGCCGATCGACAGGATGAAAATATTGCCGAGCCAGAAGGTCAGGCCGGAGAGGAACACCACCTTGGCGACATCGATGGCGTTGAGCCCATGATCGGAATAGATGCGGAAACGGATCGCACCGCCGGTGAAGACGGTGGCACCGACATTGTGGCCGATCGAATAGGAGGTGAAGCTCGACAGGGCCGCGATGCGATAAGGCACATGCTTCTTGCCGATCGTGCGCAGCGCAAAAAAATCGTAGAAGGTCAGGGTGCAGAAGGCGCAGAACACGCAGAGCGCGGCGAACCCGATATTTTCGCGCGGGATGTTGGTGAGTGCAGTGAGGATTTTGCCGGGGCCGATGTCATGGAGCGTCACCATCAGCGTTGTAATCGCGATGGCGATGATGCCGAGACTGGCGACGACTCCGATCCGTCGCCAGTGGATCGAGGTGAAACCCCGCTTGGGCGCGGGCGGCTGTCCGTGCATTCATCCTCCAGGGGACGCAGGAAACCAGGCCTGGTGGGCGTGGGGATGCGGGTCCCGGCGAAAGAAGATCAACCGCCGCACATCCGGGGGCTCTCTTAAGGCAAAAAAGAGGGCTTGTTTAGCCCTGGCAGCGATCCGGCTGGAGCGGGGGGGATCACAATTTCTGCGCCCGGCCGTGGGGGCGAAAGCCGGTGGTCAAGCCTCAGCACTCCTCCCGCAAAAGGCGGGGGCTGACAAAACGGGCCAGCCTGCCGCTGCGGTAGCTGACAGCGGCCCAGTCGGACACGTCAAAATCAAAGATCGCCAGCCCCGCAGTCGGCAGGTTGATGGCGAGATCCCGGCCAATGTCGTTCATCCTGCCATCAACCAGCATCAGGGCGAGCTCATGCATGCCGGGATTGTGGCCGATCAGCAACAGTTGCCTGGGGCCGGGAACGCTGCGAATCGCCTGCAACAGATGAGCGGGGTCGGCTCCATATAATTCAGGCCGGTTTTCGACCAGCGGCAGCGGACATCTGTCCATCATCGTGTCCCAGGCGATTTCCCAGGTCTGGCGGGCGCGCTGCGCGGGGGACACCAGCACAATCTCAGGGAAGGGGGGATGGGTCGCGATCCATTCGCCGAGCATGACCGAGTCCCTCTGGCCGCGCTCGTCGAGGCGGCGATCCCGGTCATTGCCGCTGGGTGCGTCGGTTTCGGTCTTGGCGTGACGCAGCAGCATCAAACGGCGCATGGCATTCTCGAATCGTTATCCTGGGAAATGATCAACAGCCACCAGTGGGGAGCAGGAGACAATTGCCCGATCGCGGTGGCCAAACAACGGCAGAGGCAGGATTTTCGCAGGCAGGATTTTCACAGGCACGACTTTCACCAGCAGCAGGCGGCCTTCCAACCGCCCGGAAATGAAGCCGGCGTGGCAGACGCGCCGGCGCATCCGTGTGAGCCCGGGTTCTTTCATTATCCATCTGATCTTTAAAGACCCTTCCCTTTCAGAGGGGATCGTGGAGGCTGACGTTGTTTGCTTAATTCTCTATTTGTTCCTTTGCGTCCGGGCCGGCGGTGAGCTGCTGTATCGAACTTTTGCCCCTTTGAGTAAAGCACCGGCGATCAGGTGGAAAGGAACCTGCCTTGCCCGCCTTGAGTGGCAGCGGCAGTGCCGGCGGAAAAGGCAACCGGCAGGCGAATTTTCAGACCGTTCCGCCCCTTCCGCCATGGGCCTTGATGCCCACTATCAGGTCGGCTCCGATCCGCCGTGAGCCTTAAGCCGGCCTTGCCAGATCGACCAGGTCAGAACAGCTGCGGCAGAGACAGCACAGCAAGGATTGAGATTGCGTTGCACAATCGCCCGCTGCGCTGCAGTGAATGTCAGCAGCATGAGACGTTGTTGCCAACAGGAAGTAAATCTCCGCCCGTAAGGGGCGGCAAGACCGCAGGAAAGCAGGGGAACAGCTGGAGGGAGAAGGGCGTTGCGCAGGGGCGCCGCCAGGCGGCGATGACCCCGGAGCCGCGCGATGATACGCCAGGCAGGCGCGGCGCGTGGCGGCGAACTCCAAGCATGTCTGAGCCGGGGACACCGTCCTGCCGGGGCGCCCTTCGGGCACGATGGTTGCGCCGCCGTGCCGCGCGTCTGTTCTGCGGTATCTGTGCATGCGGTTTTTCGTTGTGATCGTTCCCTGAAGTCAATTGAAGTCAGTCGTGGGCATCGCACAATCAGGTTCCATTCGGCCGGTAAGAGATTGCCGCTCTGGCGGGTTCATTCTGTCGATGCCTCCTTGAGAACACGCCGAAGGGCGTGGCCTTGAGGCTGCCGGATTTTCGGATTTGCGGTCCTGGTGTGTCACCCCGCGCGGATTCCCCGGACCGCTTGCGGATCGTTCCTGCCTCCTCTTGCCGTTGATGGTCTTGGCAGTTATGGTTCGGGCCGTTATACCAAAGGTGGAAATCCTGACGAGCCGAGTGGCTTAATGAGGAGTTCCGCACCAAAACCTGCAAGAGCATACGACTCGCCCCAGGAACCGTCAGCAACACGTGCTGGGCGGAAAAATTTCGTCGGCGTGCAGATAAAGATGTTCCACCCCCGGCAACAGGCTTGCTCGAGGTCTGTCAGATGTCGCGCCTGTAATCGGAGCCAAAATGAAAAGACGTGAGCAGATACTGCGACGGGCTGCGGAGGTGTTTGCGGAACGTGGTGTGGCTCAGACCTCACTGGAGGAAATCGCAACATCGGTCGGAATCAAACGCGAGGCGATCTATTACTACTTCAGGAACCGCGTCGAGATCCTGCTCGAAATCATCTCTCCGCAATCCCTGTCGCTGTTGCACGGGATCACGGCGCTGATGGGCGGAACCGGGAGCAGTCGGGAAAAACTCAGGTCGGCGATGGAGCTGCACCTTCAGGCTTTCACGCCGTCCTATATTGAAATGACGGTGGCGTTGCGGGAGGAACATGTCCAGATCGACGATCCCCGGGTGAAAGAACTCCGGCGGGTGTGGGAAGAATACGGCAACTGCTGGGAGACGCTGATCCGGCAGGGCCGGGAGGAGGGTGTGTTCCGCTCCGACATGGATCCCAAGATCGCCTCCTACGGCATCCTGGGCATGCTGAACTGGATGTCGCGGTGGTATCGCACCGGGCAGAGCGCGCCTATCGGGCATGTGGCGGAAACCTTCTTCACGCTGGTCACCGAGGGGCTCGACGTGCGCAAATAGCGTGTCTCGTGCCCGTTCCCTGCCGGCTGCCGCCGCATCCTGCGCAGGAGAGGACGGGGGCCTGTGACGCTTTGGCAGGAACGGCGGCAGGCGCAAAATTGCGACGCGCGGGGCAGGAACAAAGGGTGATGGCAGCTTTGGCTGCGTTCGTGTGCGATCCCTGGCAGGGAAACGGACGTCGGCAGCGTTGCGAAATCGGCAGAAGGCGACAGGTGACATTGACGAAGAAATTGTTCAGCCCGAATGGGCGGTTCCGCCGCCGCCAGTATTGGTTCTATTCGCTGGCAACGACAGCTGCTTTCCTTGCAGCGCTTCTGCTGGTTGTTTCCAGTCCGCGGATATTCGGATTTCCCAGGACCGAAGAGGTGAAGGCGGTGCATGGTTATGTCCTCCTCTTCCTTTGTATCCCGTTTCTCTGGATGGGAATCTGCATCACCGCGAAACGCTGCCATGACCGGAACAAATCGGGATGGTACCAGCTCTACGGCCTGGTCCCGCCCGTGGGCTGGGTCGGGCTGGTGATCGAACTCGGCTTCGCCGACGGGACGCGGGGAGACAACCGGTTCGGGCCGTCACCGAAAGGGGTGGTTTCAAACCGTGTTGCCACCGTCTTCAGGTGATGTGCTCACAGCCTCCGCCTCGACGGCCGGGTCGGCGGATTCCTAAATCCCGGGCAATTTCATTCTGCCGGCGGGTTCGCAAGCTCGCATTCCCTGTTTCACAGGTCAACGCATTCGGGCCTTCGCGAGATCGCCAAATCGGAGATGTGAAACGTGACGGAGACGCAGAAACTGTTCGGTATCCGGGGGCGGATGTGCCGGAGCCAGTATTGGGGCTATACGCTGGTGCCGGTCGTGGTTTTCTGTGCGGTCGTGCTGCTGAGTGTGCCCGTTGTTGGCATATTCGAACTGCCGGAAGTCGCGGAAGATCTGGCCATCGGCTGCTTCACGTTGATTCTGATGATCCCGCTCACATGGATCTCAATCTGTGTCGCGGCGAAACGCAGCCATGATCGGGACCGGTCCGGCTGGTTCCAGCTGATCGCCCTGGTTCCGGTCGCAGGACTGATCTGGCTCGTGATCGAACTCGGCTTTCGCGAGGGGACGGCGGGCGACAACCGCTTCGGGGACTCGCCGGGAGAGATCGCAGCCGCGGATCTGACCGTGATGGGGAAACTGTTTGGCATAAGGGGACGAATGCGCCGGCGTCAGTATTGGGGTTATTCGCTGGTGACGCTCGCGGCTGCATATGCCGTCATGGCGCTGGGTGTGCTCGCCATCGGCATGTTCGAACTGCCTGAAGCAGCGGAAGATGTGGCCATCGGCAGTTTCGGGGTGATCCTGACGATCCTGCTCACCTGGATCACAATCTGTGTCGCGGCGAAACGCTGCCATGATCGCGACCGGTCCGGCTGGTTCCAGTTGATCGCTCTGGTTCCGGTCGCAGGACTGATCTGGCTCGGAATCGAACTCGGCGTTGTCGATGGGACGGCAGGAGACAACCGTTTCGGTCCGTCACCGAAAGGGATCGTCTCGGGAAGTGTGTCCATGGTGTTTGCGTGATGTGCGACGACATTGTGGCGAAGCGGCAAGGGCCTCGGTCCGTCACCGAACGGGTGGTTCAAACCGCATTGCCGCTTTCTTTGAGGGGGTGCGTGCCTTCTCCGTTCGCCGCGACGGCCACGATCAGCTTGCGCAGTTCCCCCGATTCGGAGCCGTGGAAGAATGACCGATTCAATCTCGAGCTTCACGTATTCGTGTCCGTTCGCCGGCTATTTGCTGGTGGTTCATGGCGCTCCAGGACATTTCCGGCAGTCTGGCTCGCCGATCTTTGACCGAACTGCCTGATGATCAAGGATTCCTGGGCGACCATCCCCCGCCTCCCCCGGGGCCCCCTCTCAATCTGTGTGGCGGCGAAACGCGGTCATGATCGGGACCGCTCCGGCTCGGGTTCCACTCGCAGGAGCGATCCGGCACCTGGTTTGAGCCGGGCTCTGCCGGGTGGAGTGTCCACGCGTGGATGCCGCGCGGCAAAAAGAGGCAGAAATGAGGTGTTTTGGCCGCGCCTCACATGCTATTGTCCTACACCACGAAGGGATCTTTTTAAATGGCACACCTGGCCCCTGTCAGTATCCGTGTCTCGAGCCAGGAACGGCGGCTTCTCGAAGCGGCTGCCGAACAGGCGCGCTCGAGTCTGAGTGATTTCATTTGTCGCAAAGCAGTCGAAGCCGCAGAAATGGACCTGCTGCAGCGGAACCGCATCGTTATTCCCGCCGAAAGCTGGGACAAATTCGAAGCCTGGCTCGCAAGCCCCGCGAAAGACATCCCTGCACTCCGCAAGCTTTTGTCAATGCGGCCCGTATGGCAGGACGGATCGCTCCACGCCCTCTCCAAAGAGACGATGATCGGCAGAGTTTCGACTTTGCCCGTGGTGAGATGAAGAGGTCGTTTCGCCGTCAAGCCTGGCACAATCAGGAGAACAACACTTCTCGGACCACCGGGGTCTGCGATGGATCAGGAGCTGTTGCCGGATACTTCAGCCTGCACTGGCCCCATCGAAACGAGCATTCCTGCCAAAGCCAAACCAGAGAAACCGGCCATCGAACATTCCTATCTTTCTTCTCGGCCAACTGGCTGTCGATCTTCGCCATCAGCACAAAGGTCTCGCGCGGTCCCTGGTGCTCCACGCATTGAAATTGTGCGTGGCGCTTTCGACTGAGATCGGTTCTTACGGCGTTGTCACCAATCCACTCGACGACGGCGTGCGCGAGTTCTATGCCTCCTTCGGTTTCGAGGATCTGCCGTTTGATCCCCAGCGGGCGATGATCGTCACGATGACGAATCTCTGCGAAAACGGTGGGTCGAACTGAATTGGAGGCGCATCGTGTCGCTCCGTCCCGCCGTTGTCGGGATCGACGCGTGAACGGCAATCGCCATCGTGGGAGGGTTCCGGTTGCAGGAGCGATCCGGCTTCGGAATCGAACTTACGCTTTATCGATGGGACGGCAGGAGACAACCGTTCCAGCCGGTCTTGCCGAAGGGGAGACTGTAAAAAACGGTGTCCAGGGTATCTGCGTGACGTGTGCCGCCACATTTCGCCGCGGCGGCAAGGAGCGGTCCCTCATGTGAGTTCCACACCGGCGTTCCGCCGACCCCCTTGAATGAAATCTGGCCCAGCAGGCACCCAAGGGGTGGCGCCCTGCCGCCAGTTTCTTCCAGGGGGCGAACGTGCGTTGCAGCTGTTTTTGCGGAGATGCGCGCTCGTCCCGGCCTCGACCGATAAGATCGGCGGAGGGGGGATCCTGCTTCGTGCCGGCCATTTTTCTTAAGGAAAGGTGGCGGCGGACGAGTTACAGGTTCAGCCGTGTGGCGAGGAAGTTTTTCCAGTTGGGCGGGTCGTTGTATTGCTCTGAGCGACTGAAGAGGGGGAAAATTCTCAGCCTGTAGAATACGAGAGAGGTCTGGCGAAATGTTTCCACATAGGCATCGCCCCGTTTCTCATGCAGGGTCATGATGCGGCCGGGCCTGACGATATCGGCGGTGGGCAGAAACCGGGGCCGGGGTTTGGCGCGGTTGACGGTGCTGAAGGAAAATATGACGTCGGCCGTTCCGAGCGGCACCTTCTCCTCGATAACGCAATTTCCATCGGCGATCGCGATCTGGATCGGACTTGCAAGGCGCCTGATTGGGGTACCGTCCTTGGAATTGCGGTCCCGACGGCGGTAGCGAGACTCCGTTGTTTTAGGGCAGGTGTCACGCTTCTCCATCCGGAAAGACATGACTTGCGCACCCGGGTCAATTGCAAGATCGGCATCCTGGCGGATGACAAGAAATTGCCGGATGCGGCCGCCAAGCAGGGCACGCTCGCAGATCTCGTCGCAGTGGGTGGTTTCGCCACGCACTGCGATCACGTCGCCGACAGGCGTTGTCCGATCGTCATGGTCCGTGGTGACAACCGACTTTGCGCGGGAATAGATCGCATAGTTGTCGGCAAGATGTCCGAGGGGGAAAATTACGAAAAGGGTGATGGCAAGGCCCTTCGCGAGGGCGTGGCGTCGCCCATCAAGGAGTGTCGAAAGGATCCATGTGGGCAGTAGCACGGCGAAGAGGAGCTGTGCAAGAGCATGGAATTCGTACACAAAGATGAAGCCAATGATTAAGCTGCCGATATCCATCCGTTCTAGGATTACGCTACCGATACCCAGCCGTTCTAGCCATTTCAGGATATGTCCGATGAAGTGGCTGTCGACGCCACTTGCGAAAATCCCGAGAACAAGCAATAGCAGGAGCCAATAGAGGTGGCGCATAGGATCCCCAGACAAAACGGATGAGGCGAGCGCGACATTCACGATAGCATGAGTTTGGCGTCGCGGACGAGTCTCCATAGCACGCCGTTTGCCGCGCGCAATAGGAGTTTTCACGACGCAAACTGACAAAGAGCCGTAATTTTTACTAAATACTTATTGGAGATATTTCAAGGGGCCGGGTCGAACGTGACCGCCCGCGGAGATGCAACCTTTCGTGCGAGGCGATCGCCTGTCTTGCCGGTCTCATTTTTCCGAACTCCGGATGTTTGCAATAGGAACGTTGTTCCCGATTGCTGTACGCAGTCGCATGTGACCGGAAACCGCACCAGGTCCGGATCAATAATCCGGAAGCCGGATGTACGGCGTGCTGAAGGATACGATGACGTCGGCCGTTCCGAGCGGCAAGGACGGGGGGAAAGCGCAAGGGGAGCGGCGGAGCCGTTGTCATCCGGATGGGCAGATTCAGAGAAGCGCAGGTGATTCAGGCACCAGCGCTCGATCCTCGCTCAGATCTGCTCATCCGGGTCATGGGCCCAAACGGAAAGACCTGCGTCGCCAACGAACTCGACGGCAACAGTGTCGGCAAGGGCGAACAGGTCGATTGGCCGAAGAGGCCTCATCGTCATTTGGCTGCTGTCGGATGAAATTGTCACGAATTGGCTCTCGGTGGCGTCAAGATGGCGGACAGGGCCCGCGGCAGTGTCGGTACCCCGTTTCGCCATTTGGCGTAAGGCCGAGCACACCTGCTATAGTGTTCTCATTTGAGCGGGTTGTGCCGAAGTCGTGCAAAGCATCGGCCAATGCACAATAATTTATTGTGACCAATTACGGCCGAGGTCAAATGCGAACCGTTGATCAGGCCGGAAGGAATGGAACGCAGGGTCAGCTCAAAAGTCCGCAACTCGGATGTACGGAGTGTTGAAGGGGTCGCCGCCTCTGGCAGCCGTTAACAACAGCACTTCCAGCTCCGGAATGCCGGGTATGGACCGGAAATGAGAGCCGACATCAAGTCGCCACAACCGAAGGGTGCGCACTCCCGGTGTCACACTACCGCCGCAGGTAGCTTGCTGATTTCAGTAATGGGCCCGGGGCTGGCGGTCCTGGCCGAGATCAAGACCGGTCAGCGCCGCATCATCCAGTATCTGCTGTCGCTGTTCACGAAATCCCCCGATGAGGCCGGGCGGGAGCGATGACCTGACAGACGCGTCGACTGTGCACGCGGCAATCCGGCATTGCGGGTCATCATGCCGGATTTGATGTTGGCGAAAACGGCCGGGATTTGTGCGACGTGTCACATGGACGTCGATGTGGGCGCAGAATTGCCGTCTGCTCAAGCCTGCGTCGAGGATACGCAAATGCCATTTTTTTGACAGGATTCCAGCGTTTCGGGAGAGATACCAATTAGTTCACGAACTCATCGCGGTGATAGCCCTGGGCGTAGAGCAGCGCGGTCAGATCGCCATGGTCGATGCGCGCGGTGGCCGCGGCGGCGACGGCGGGCTTGGCGTGATAGGCGACACCGAGCCCGGCGGCCTGGATCATGCCGAGGTCATTGGCGCCGTCGCCGGCCACCATGGTGTCGATGGCGTCGAGATCGAAGGATTCGGTGAGGTCGACCAGGGTGGAAAGCTTGGCGGCGCGGCCCAGGATCGGTTCGGCGACCTCGCCGGTCAGCCGGCCCTCCGCGGTGAGCAGGACGTTGGCGCGGTTCTCCTGGAAACCGATCTGGGCTGCGACTGCCTCGGTGAACAGGGTGAAGCCGCCGGAGACGAGGCAGGTCCAGGCGCCGTGGGCGCGCATGGTCTTGACCAGTTCGGGCCCTCCCGGGGTGAGGGTGATGCGGGTGGCCAGAACCTCCTCGACCACGCGGACCGGCAGGTCCTTAAGCAGTGCCACCCGCTCCCTGAGTGCGGGCTCGAAGGCGATCTCTCCGCGCATGGCCCGTTCGGTGATGGCGGCGACATGGGCTTTGAGGCCGACGAAATCGGCCAGCTCGTCGATGCATTCCTGGTTGATCATGGTGGAATCCATGTCGGCCAGAAAAAGCTTCTTGCGCCGGAAGGCGGTTGGCTGCACCACGATATCGATCGGCAGGTCGCCGCGGATTTCGCGCAGCCGCTGCTCAATGGCATGCAGATCCAGAACCGGCGCATCCCCCTCGGGGGAAGTCCGGGCAGGGTCCGGCGTCGGGAAGGCGATGTCCACAGCAATCCCGTGGAACAGCCATTGTGCGGCCTCAGCTTCCGGCAGCATGGCGCGCATGCCGTCGACGATGGTGGAGTCGAGCGCGGGAGTGGCGGGATTGCAGATCAGCGTGGCGACAAGGGACATTTGAGGTTCGCGTGGGACAGGAGAGCAAGGCCGTGCTTATCGCAGGCCCCACCGCCAGCGGCAAGTCGGCGCTGGCGCTGGCACTGGGGGCCCGCACCAAGGGTGTCATCATCAACGCCGATTCGATGCAAGTCTATAGTAACTTGCGGGTCATCACCGCGCGCCCGACGGTGGACGAAGAGGCGCGGGTGAGCCATCGTCTCTATGGCCAGGTCGATGCCGCCGTGAATTATTCGGTGGGTCACTGGCTCCAGGATGCTGCGGCAGTGCTTGGCGAGGCGCGGGCGCAGAGGCGGCAGGTGATTTTCGTCGGTGGCACCGGGCTCTATTTCAGGGCGCTGACCCGGGGACTGGCGCCGGTGCCGCCAGTGCCCCCCTCCATCCGCGATGCCGTGCGGGCGCGCTTGGAGCGCGACGGCGTTGAGGCGCTCCATGACGAATTGTGCCGCCGTGACAGGGTCGCGGCGTCACGGCTCAATCCGCGTGACCGCACCCGCATTGCCCGCGCCCTTGAGGTGCTGGAGGCCACCGGACGTCCGCTGATCGACTGGCAGCGCCAGGGAGCGGCGGCGGGCCAGGCGGCGCTGCTGGCGCCGGAAAGCTGTCACGCCCTGTTTCTGGCGCCGGAGCGGGACGAACTCTATGCGCGTATCACGGCGCGCTTTGCCGCCATGCTTGAGGCGGGCGCGCTTCCGGAGGTTGCAGAGCTGGCTTCGCGCGGCCTCGACCCGCTGCTGCCGGCGATGAAGGCCCATGGTGTGCCCGCTCTGATCCGCCATCTCAGGGGCGAAATCAGCCTCGTGGAGGCGGCCCGGATCGGCAGCAATGACACCCGCCATTACGCCAAACGGCAGTTCACCTGGTTTCGCAACCAGTTGCCGGAATTTGACTGGGTCCACCCCGGCCAGGCGGCGGGCTGGCTTGAGGGGTGCGTGGGAGGTTGAGCGGGCGCAGCGACCTGCGACAAAATTTGTGGCATCGCAGCAAAAAAATCACCGGAAACGGCTTGGCTGCCTTGACATTAATGCCTGTCGCGCTATCCTTGCGCAACCTTTGGGAAGTTAAGCCGGCACTGTGCGCAATATTATTTCAAAATCTGTTGTCGCTGTGCCCCGGTATGCCACTGGGGGTGGCTGAAGGCCATCCGCTCCGGCGGCGTGCATGGGGCCTTGGTCGAGGCCCTTTTTCATTTCCGAGAGGCGAGATTCGACATTGGCCATTATTGCAGTGCATCGGAGCAGTGAGATGAGTGACGGGAGCCACGATCAGGGTGAGCAGATGACGGGCGCGGAAATGATCGTCCGCGCTCTCGTTGATCACGGTATCAAGCATATCTTCGGCTATCCCGGCGGCGCGGTGCTGCCGATCTATGACGAGATTTTCCAGCAGAGCGACATCCAGCATATTCTGGTGCGCCACGAGCAGGGTGCCGGCCATGCCGCAGAGGGCTATGCGCGCTCGACCGGCAAGCCCGGCGTGGTTCTGGTGACCTCGGGACCGGGGGCCACCAATATGGTGACGCCGCTCGCCGACGCGCTGATGGACTCGATCCCGCTGGTGTGCATCACCGGCCAGGTGCCGACCCATCTGATCGGCAATGACGCCTTCCAGGAATGCGACACCGTCGGCATCACGCGGCCCTGTACCAAGCACAACTGGCTGGTGCGTGACGTGAACGACCTCGCCAAGGTGCTGCACGAGGCCTTCTATGTCGCCACCACCGGCCGGCCCGGCCCGGTTGTGGTGGATGTGCCCAAGGATGTGCAGTTCGCCACCGGTACCTACTACCCCCCGAAAAAATCGGACGTCCACCTGTCCTACGTGCCCCGCGTGGCCGGCGATGAGGGCCAGATCCGCAAGGCGGTGGCGCTGCTGGCGTCGGCGCAGCGGCCGATCATCTATAGCGGTGGCGGTGTGGTCAATGCCGGGCCGGAAGCGGCCCGGCTCTTGCGCGAACTGGTCGAGGTCACGGGTTTCCCGATCACCTCGACGTTAATGGGGCTCGGCGCCTATCCGGCCTCCGGCAGGAACTGGCTCGGCATGCTTGGCATGCACGGCACCTATGAAGCCAATCTCGCCATGCATGACTGCGACGTCATGCTGTGCGTGGGCGCGCGCTTTGATGACCGCATCACCGGGCGGACCGATGCTTTTTCGCCGGGATCGAAGAAGATCCACATCGATATCGACCCGTCGTCGATCAACAAGAACATCGCGGTCGACGTGCCGATCATCGGCGACGCCGGCAACGTCCTGGGGGAACTCCTGCGGCTGTTCAAGGCCGAATCCGTCCGGCCCGACATCAAGGCGTGGTGGGCGCAGATCGCACAGTGGCGGGCGCGCAATTCGCTTTACTACAAGGCGAGCAACGACATCATCATGCCGCAATACGCCATTCAGCGGCTGTTTGAGCTGACCCGCAACAGGGATGTCTACATCACCACCGAGGTCGGCCAGCATCAGATGTGGGCGGCGCAGTTCTTCGGTTTCGAAGCGCCCAACCGTCTGGTCACCTCGGGGGGGCTCGGCACCATGGGCTATGGTCTGCCGGCCGCGGTCGGGGTCCAGGTCGCCCATCCCGACAGCCTCGTGGTCGATATCGCCGGCGACGGCTCGGTGCAGATGACGATCCAGGAGATGTCGACGGCGGTGCAGTATGACCTGCCGATCAAGATCTTCATCCTCAACAACCAGTATCTCGGCATGGTGCGGCAGTGGCAGCAGCTGCTGCACGGCAACCGTCTGTCGCACACCTATTCCGAGGCGCTGCCGGACTTTGTCAAACTGGCGGACGCCTATGGCTGCGTCGGTCTCCAGGTGGTCAAGCCCGGCGATCTCGACGGTGCGATCGCGGAGATGATGTCGGTCCGCCGTCCGGTGCTGTTCGATTGCCGGGTGGCATCACTGGAAAACTGTTTCCCGATGATTCCCTCGGGTAAGGCGCATAACGAGATGCTGTTGCCCGAGCAGGCCAATGATGAGGCCACCGCTGCCGCCTTCGCCGGCGGCAAGGCGCTGGTGTGAGATGTGGAAGAGGAGGGGGTCTGATTTTTTTTAAAGACCCTCTCTCCGTGATGATGACACAACAGATCGGTAGAACAATGAACCAGCCCGCATCCGCCTATATCATCGAGGACCGCCGCCACCCGGTTGAAACCCACACGCTGTCGATCCTGGTGCAGAACGAGCCCGGCGTCCTGGCGCGCGTCATCGGCCTGTTTTCCGGCCGTGGCTACAACATCGAGAGCCTCACGGTCTCGGAGACCGAGAACGAGAGGCATCTGTCGCGCATCACCATTGTCACCACCGGCACGCCGATGGTGATCGAGCAGATCAAGCACCAGCTCGGCCGCATGGTCCCGGTCTACCGGGTCGTCGACATGACGCTCGAAGGCGGCTCGATCGAGCGCGAGCTGGCAATGGTCAAGGTGCGCGGCGTCGGCGAGCACCGGGTCGAGGCGCTGCGGCTTGCCGCGGACGCCTTCACGGCCCGGGTCATCGACACCACCCGCGAAAGCTTCGTGTTCGAACTGACGGGAAGCACGGTCAAGATCAACCAGTTCATCGAGTTGATGCGTCCGCTCGGCCTGGTGGAGGTGTCACGCACCGGTGTCGCCGCGATCGGCCGTGGAGCTGAAGGGATGTGAACCATGCTGGCGCGGGACTGGTATTACAACGAACATAATCGGATGGGGCTGCATCACGCTGTCGTGGCACTGGACGATGACCACGACGACAGTGAGGCCCGGGCCCGCGCCGCCCTCAAGATGCTGGGCGTCAAGCCCGGCTGGCGGATCGCCGATGTCGGCTGCGGCAATGGTGTGCTGGCAACCGAAGCGGCCCTGATGGGGGCGGAGGTCGATGCCGTCGACATCGCTCCGGCCATGCTGCGGCTGGCGAAGATCTATGCCCGGGATCGCCGGGCCCGGGTGCGCACCCAGTCGGCGGGGCTGCTCAGCTTTTCCTATCAGGCCGACTGCTACGATCTCATCGTCAGCGAGTTCACCCTGCACCATCTGCCGGACTTCTGGAAGGCGGTGGCGCTGGCACGGATCTACCGGGCGCTGAAGCCGGGGGCACGTTTCTATCTGCGCGATATCGTCTATGTCGTCATGCCCGACGGCATCGACCGCGATGTCGGGCAATGGGCCGATGTCCACATCAAGAACCACGGCTTTGCGCGCGAGAGCGTGGTCACCCATATGCGGGATGAGAATTCGACCTTCGCCTGGGTGATGGAGCGGATGCTGACCGATGTCGGGTTTGCCCTCGATTCGGTCGATTACCATGCCATGCACGGCACCTATCTGTTGCGCAAACCGCTTTCCGGTGAAAAAGCGTGATCCGGGCCTTGTGGCCAGCCCTGGTCTTGCGGGGGATGGGGCACAAGGCGCCCGCCGCCCGATGAGGCGATGAAGAGAGCGGTATGGCGCAGTCGCAACTGGTGTGGGCTTTCGTGGTTTTTGCCGCGGTGATGCTGATCACCCCGGGACCGAACAATGTCATGCTGCTGTCTTCGGGTCTGACCTACGGCTTCCGCCGCACGCTGCCCCATATCGCCGGGGTATCGATCGGCTTTGCCTTTATGGTGGGGGCGGTGGGCATCGGCTTCGGCGCCGTGATCCTGGCCTATCCGACCCTCCAGACCCTCCTGAAATATGCCGGAGCCGGCTATCTGATCTATCTGGCCTGGGTGATTGCGTTCTCCGGCCCGGCCCGGCCCGAGGTGGGCGGCAAAGGGGGGCCGATGAGCTTCTGGGGCGCGGCGATGTTCCAGTGGATCAACGTCAAGGGCTGGATTATCGTCATCGGCACCGTCACCGCCTATGCCGCCATGGCGCAGTTTCCGTGGAATATCGCGGCTCAGACCGCGATCAGCCTGGTGCTGGGGGCCTTGTCGGCCATGGCCTGGGCGGCCTCGGGCACGGCGTTACGGCCCCTGCTGGCCTCGGAGCGGCTGGTCCGGGTCTTCAATGTCGCCATGGCGCTGCTGCTGCTGGCCTCGCTCTATCCGGTTTTTGCCGAGGCCTGAGGACAGCTTCCTTAAAGAACGATGCAGAAACAGATTTCCTTAAGGGGCGAAAATGCTCTAAGGAACGTCTTCACGTGACGGGCGCGCCGGTGTGGTGGATACACGGTGCGGAGCCGAAACCGTCGCATGAGGCGCGCCAACGCCGCGCACCCTGCGACGAAAATGTCCATCCACCAACAGCTTGAGACATGTGATCACCGGCCCGTTCTGGCCTTCAAGAGGGAATATCGATGCGTGTTTATTATGATCGCGATGCCGACCTGAACCTGATCAAGGGCAAGAAGGTCGCCATCATCGGCTACGGCAGCCAGGGCCACGCCCATGCCCAGAACCTGCGCGATTCCGGGGTCAGGGAAGTGACGATCGGGCTGCGTCCGGGTTCAGCCTCGGTCAAGAAGGCGGAAGGCGCGGGTTTCAAGGTGATGGATGTCGCCGATGCTGCCCGCTGGGCGGATGTGGTCATGATGCTGACGCCGGATGAACTCCAGGGCGACATCTATCGCGAGCATCTGCACGACAACATCAAGAAAGGGGCCGCGCTGCTGTTCGCGCATGGTCTCAACGTCCATTTCAACCTGCTTGAACCGCGCGCCGATCTCGACGTGCTGATGATCGCGCCCAAGGGGCCCGGCCACACCGTGCGTTCGGAATATCAGCGCGGCGGCGGCGTGCCCTGCCTGATCGCGATCGCCCGCGACGTCTCCGGCAACGCCCATGATCTCGGTCTGAGCTATGCCTCGGCGGTCGGTGGCGGCCGCGCCGGCATCATCGAGACCACCTTCAAGGAAGAGTGCGAGACCGACCTGTTCGGCGAGCAGGTGGTGCTCTGCGGCGGTCTGGTCGAGTTGATCAAGAACGGCTTCGAGACCCTGGTCGAGGCCGGCTACGCGCCGGAAATGGCCTATTTCGAGTGTCTTCACGAGGTCAAGCTGATCGTCGATCTGATCTATGAAGGCGGCATCGCCAACATGAACTACTCGATCTCCAACACCGCCGAATATGGCGAATACGTCTCCGGTCCGCGCATCGTGACCTCGGAGACCAAGAAGGAGATGAAGCGGGTGCTGGACGATATCCAGTCCGGCCGCTTTGCCCGGGACTGGATGCTCGAGAACAAGGTCAACCAGACCTCCTTCAAGGCAACCCGCGCCAAGCTTGCCGCCCATCCGATCGAGGAGGTCGGAGCCCGGCTGCGCGACATGATGCCGTGGATCCGCAAGGGTGCCCTGGTTGATAAAGACCGTAACTGAGAAAAGTCGCACAGGACCCGGGAGCGGGCGGTACTGTTGTGCCGCCAGTTCCCAGGTCTGTGACGGAAAAATGCCAGGGGCAATGGTGGGGAGGCCGTGCGTCGCCGGTCTTTTTGAGCCTCAATCCCTTCTGGTGAAACGAGGCGGGCGGCACTTTCCCGCCTTGGAAGCACCGCAGCAGCCGCAAGCGCGATTGATCGCGTGCCTGCGCGACTGTTTCGAAACAGAGGCAGGGAGCGGGAAAGGCCAGACATCTGGTGGTCTCACCGCATCCGGCGTCTGAATCTCCCGGGCGCATGCCTGACCTTGCCCTGGCGCTTTGGCGCTTGCCCTTGCCAGTGCATCAACGACAATCGGAGGCTGGTTTCACGCGCCCCTGGGGCAGGCGGGTTATCCGGGCAGCGACAGGGCGTTACTTGAATTGAGCAAAACCTGGTTGAGTAAAGAGTGGAAGGAACGACGATGGGACGGATGGGTCGATTTGCCGCCATGGCTGCAATCGCTGTGGCGCTTGGCGCCATGGCTTCACCGCTTGCTGCGGAAGAGGCGAGAGCGCCGGTGACGGCGGCGCAGATGCTGGAGGCGGCCAACGCGGTGGTGCCGCGGATCACGCCGGCAGCGGCCGCCGAGATGATCGCCAAGGGTAACACCGTGGTGATCGATGTGCGCGAGCCGGAGGAAGTGAAGGCCGGCAAGGTCGCGGGCGCGATCAATATCCCGCGCGGTATGCTGGAATTCCAGGTCGATCCGCAGTCGCCGCGGTTTCACGGCAATCTGGCCATGGACAAGAACGTGATCCTCTATTGCGCCTCGGGCGGGCGGGCGGCGCTTGCCGGCAAGACGCTCAGGGAGATGGGCTACAGCAATGTCTATAATGTCGGCGGGTTCAAGAACTGGGCCGACAGCGGTGGCGCGGTGGAACGGCCGTAGCAGGAACAATGGATGTGTGGTGTGATCCTCCTGCAAGGAGCCTTTGAATGTCGTTGTCGCTGAAAGAAATGATGGAAGCCGCCAACGCTGCGGTGCCGCGGATTACGGTGGCGCAGGCGAGTGCGATGATTGCCAGGGGAAATGCGCTGATTCTTGATGTGCGCGAAGCCCCGGAGGTCGAGAGCAGCGGCAAGATTGCCGGTGCGCTCCACGTGTCGCGTGGCATGCTGGAGTTCCGGGTCGACCCGGCCTCGCCGATCCATGACCGGAGTTTGACCCGGGACAAGACCGTGATCCTCTATTGCGCCTCGGGCGGGCGCGCCGCGCTCGCCGGCAAGCTGCTCAAGGACATGGGCTTTGCCGAGGTCTTTAACATGGGCGGCTTCAAGGACTGGGTTGATGGCGGGGGGGCCATTGTGCGTTGACCGGGTGATCGAGCGCGGCTTGGAACAGCGCTCCGCCAACCTGATCCTCACTGTCTTCCGGGGGTGACGGGGCCAGGACCGCGCGACGTCGAGGGCGATAAGAGATAAAAGACGCGAACCCGGGTGAGGTTTTGTGCAGCATGCAACAAACTCACCCGGGCCGTATCGTTGAGGGGCTGCCGCGTGCCCCTTTTGCGCGCCGGGAAACACCTGGCGCAAAACCGCTGTGGGGCGGGAATCGGGGCCGCTTTTCGCACAAAACCCGCTGGATTCGGCGGGCGCGATCCGTTTTTCACAAGCTCAAGGATTGCCGCTCTGCCAGGCTGAAAATTCAAACGGGTGAATGCCGAACCGCACCGCATTGCTGGCGCGCAGGGTAGCGAACTCCGCCAGCGTCAACTGGACAAATCGCTCGTGCTCCGCCGGCGGAACCGTGGACGGGATCGCCGCCTTAACAGCGTCTGCCGTCGCTGGTTTACCTTCGCGCACGATGGCGGAGATCACCTTGCCCAACGCCTGGCGGTGGCGCATCCGGAAAGGATCCGGTGGGACGAGATCGGGCATGATGGCGACGTATTGCTGGCAGGAACGCTCGTAGGCCCACACAAACACGTCGCGCAGCAACTCTATCCGGTTCAGTTCATAAACGCCCAGCATGGCATCCACATAGGCCCGTTGCGGCACGTCAATGAAGGACAATGGGCAGAGGTTGTGGTTGATGAACGGGATATTGGCTGCCAGCCGGGAGACGCGCTTGTTTACATCCTCGAACGGCTGGAGGTAGGGGATATGCACCATCAGGAAGAAAGACTGCTCGAACGGATCAGTGATCTCTGCAGCTGTCTGCACCACGATGTCAAAAAGGTCCGCGACCGGTTGGGGCAGCCCGAGTGGCTGGTATACGCTCCCCCCGATTGCCACAGCGCGACGGCGGAGATGGCCGATGGCCGCGGGGTTTGCCATCAGGCCGTCGGCCAGAAACGCGTGGAGCGCGAGGAACGTATCGGTATTGACGCGGGGCTGCTCGGGGGTGAGCACCAGATACTCGATAGCCTGCTTGTGATTCAGGATCATCTGCGTCTCAAAGGCGTCCTTGCCTTCGGCAGCCTGGCCGTGGTCAATCAGCCGCTCGGTGTCCAGACGGCTGTAGGTATTTCCTTCCAAATGGGACGATGCCCAGGACAGGTCGATCAAGAGCCGGTTGAGGATGTCCCTGGCGAATGTTCCTGCCGGCGTTTGAGCCATCGGTGAACGACCTATGTCGTGTAGTTGCGCGCGCAGATCCTGCGAGAGGTATGCCGTGTGATTGGGATGATACTGCTCGAGAAATTCCACCTGATAGCCGACGGGCCTGCGGAGGTGAAGAGGCCGGGATACATAACTGCGGACGTCACTCCCTTCTGCTGAGATAGAGCCGATATAGTCTCCCGTTGGGGCTTGCGAGGATGCCCCGACTTGAGCAGTGCTATTGCGGGTAGCAGATGATCGGCGGTAGCGGATGCCACGCCCTTCGCCGATCCTTTCGATGCGCTCCTGTTCTACCAGCAAGGCGAGGCGACGTTGCAGGGTACGGCGGTGATAGTTGCCACCAAGCCCGCTGGCAATAGCGTCGATGCTCATGCCTGCGGTGTCGGCACCGATCAATTCCACAAGCTTGTCGAGGTCCTGTTGCAGGGCAGCACCTGGCATGGATCAGGCTCCTGGCACGTTGGAACGATTGCGACAAAAAATCTGTCGTGAAATCGTTTACGCGACAAAAAATGTGTCGCGAAAGCATTTTACGCGACAAAAATCTGTCGCGCAAGCGTTTACGCGACAAAAAAGTGTGTCGCGAAAGCATTTTACGCGACAAAAATCTGTCGTTAAACCGGTTTAAGGTAAGCATCCGACGGGGGCCTTCCCATCGCCGGCTGATCGCGCAAGCTGCGTGGATGAAGACCACCAGACCCATAACATCCTATCGGCAGCCTCGGCTGCGACGATCCTGGTCCGAAGGGCAGAAGCTGTCAGTGATCGTCGAGGGGAGGCTGTCCGAGCCGCAGGTCGGGCAAGGCCACTGTGTTGCTACGGCATCGCCGGTCAACGCCTCGCCGATTGGCGCAAACAATACCGTGAGGGGCGGTTCGCGGCCCCGGTCAAGAACTGCTTCGCTCCGGTTCAGGTCGCGGATGCTCCGACGGGCGGGAATCGGGCCGCTTTTCGCACAAAACCCGCTGGATTTGGCGTGCGATCCGTTTTTCACAAGCTCAAGGAGTGCCGCTCTGCCAGGCTGAAAATTCAAACGGGTGAATGCCGAACCGCACAAGCATTGCTGGCGCGCAGGGTAGCGAACTCCGCCAGAATCAACTGGATAAATCGCTCGTGCTCCGCCGGCGGGAATGTCGGCGGGTTCAGGAACTGGGCCGACAGCGGCGGCGCGGTCGAACAGCCGCTTGACTGGCACCGGCTGTATCGCCGCATCCCCCTTCAAGGAGCCCTTAAATGTCGCTGTCGCTGAAAGAGATGATGGAAGCCGCCAACGCCGCAGTGCCGCGGGTCGCCCCGGCGCAGGCGAACGCCGTGATTGCCAGGGGCAACACGCTGCTGCTGGATGTGCGTGAAGCCCCGGAGGTGGAGAACAACGGAAAAATCGCCGGTGCCCTCCGCGGCATGCTGGAGTTCCGGGTGGATCCGCAGTCGCCGCTCTATGACAGGAACTTTGCCAGAGACAGGACCGTGATCCTCTATTTCGTTTCCGGCGGGCGGGCCGCAATCGCCGGAAAGCTGCTCAAGGAGATGGGGTTTGCCGAGGACGATAATATGGGCGGCTTCACGGACTGGGTCGATGGCGGCGGCACCGTTGAGCGGGTGATCGAACGCGGCATGTAAACTCGGCGTTTTTGCAAGTCTCCCTCAAAGTCTTCGGGCCGGATGGGTGCTGCGGATCGGCGGAGTTCAGGGGCGCGTCGATGGATGCGCCAGGAGTTCCGGGTTGACGGCATTTCTGCCTCCTGTCCGAGCTTTGAAAACCCGCCAGCGGAGGCGATAACGGGTGCGCTGCTGGCGGGCCGGCTCCATGCCATCCTCCCACCTCGCTTCGACAGGCATGCGGGCGACTCGCCTGAAGAAATTCGGGAGGACCTGGATCCTGAGATCCTGGATCGAGTGGCCCGAAGCCCCGCCTCATGCCTGATCCGTGACACGGCAATCGATAACCGATCGGCAAGGGAAAGAACTCCGGCCATGGGGACAGAGCCTGTGTGCGTCGGCGTCAAGAACGCTCCACGCGTGCTCGATTCCGACTGGCTCAGGGCAAATGGCAGCGGCAGCGACGGGCATTCATTGCATCTGTCGAGCCATCGGAGCGGCGCTCGACGATCATACCCGATCTGGCGAGGCCGTCGATGAAGCGGCCACAGGTCATGCCGAGGGGGCGGACCGCAGCGTTGATGCGCTGGTTCCACAGGGCGCGGAAAGTGCGCTTGCGGCTCTTGCGGTCACGGATTGCTGCGTGACGAGTCCTTCTGTCTGGCATGTGATCATGCTGCGAGCCGGTCCATTTCGCAAAGTCCAAACAAGGGCGTCGCTGCCGGACTGCGGCGAAGACGGTCGTTGATCGTCTTAAGTTCATTTTGGGGCTGGAAAGCATCGTCTTTGATCCGGAGACAAAGGGGCGGCTGAAAGAGCGATCGCAGCTCCACAAGATCCTCGCTGAAAACACGTGGGTTTTTGGCGAGGAATTCAATCTTTGGGCGAGCGACAAGGGGTTGACACATGTGCTCGAAAGGCATTGTGGAATTCTCGATCCGGATATCGTAGTGGATGTTCCGGTGAGAGTTCCGGGAAAAGTGCGAGGAATTGTCGACCTGATGCTGTCCCGAACCATGCGGCGTCACCGGGCCGATGACATTGAGCAGCTCGTCGTTGAGCTGAAGGCACCGAAAGTGGTAATTGGTGCGAAAGAAATTGCGCAAATCAAAACCTATGCGGCAGCGGTCTCGAAGGACGAACGCTTCCACACGGTGCCAGGAGTCAAGTGGCACTTCTGGGTAATATCCAACGACTACGATGATTATGCCGCAGAGGAAATTGCGGGAGGGGCAGATCCGACTCGACGGCTTATTCACCGCAAAAACAATATAGTCGTGGGAATTAAGACGTGGGCTGAAATTATCGAAGAAAACCGCGCCCGGCTGCAGTTTTTCAGGAAAAGCTGCAGCATTCAACGAACGAAATCGAAGCCATTCGCTATCTCAGCGATGTGCACAGTAAGTACCTGAAAGGTGTTGTCGATACCAAGGATGGACGACAGAGACAGGACGATTGTACGGGGGAGATCTGCGAGGACACCAGGCCATAGGTTTTTTTGCATGGATGCAGAACTCCCCGGCAAGCTGTTTAAGAACGTGGGCTTTGCCGAGGCCTGTCGTAACGGCTTCAAGGATTGTGTCGATGGCGGCGGTGCCATGGAGCGAGTGATTGTGCGCGGGAAGGAGCTTGTGCTTGCAGGAAGACTCCCCCTCAATGTCCTGAAAGGCGTGAGAGGCGATTGCAGCCGTCGAGTGCCCTCGAGGGGACAAGAGCTGCGGGTTGGGTGAACTTGCGCCGTTGTTGCGGAACTTGCCGAAACCCGAAATCCAGACGCGGCAGAGCCGACGGCAGGAACCCGGAACCAGTTTTCACGGGCGGAAGATTATTTGATGTCGGAGCGCGGCTGCCTTGATCGCGTGCGGGCTTGTTGTCGGGACAGGGGGTGCCGCAAGACGCCGTTCCCCTTGGCCAAATGGCGCAGGCTGGACCCTTTGGTCACCGCCTCCCGGCGTTGTCGGATCTGCCTGCCGGGTTCATCTTGCGACAAGGCGCTGGCTGCGACATCCGGTGCGGCGGCTCTGTGGGTGGCTGCGGTTGCGGTGAGAAGACCACCGGTCAATCGCACCGCGCAGGTCTCGGGCGGGCAGGGCGCGTCGAAACGTGGTGGTGGCGAGGTATCTGCGATGAAACGCCCAGGCAGAATTTGTTTCGTTGGATGGGGGGGGCGGTTCCATGTGTTGCCGATATGCAAGAGGGGAGGCGGTCGTGGCGTCCTGGCGTCTGTGCATTATCGGGTTGTTAACCATATGGGCGGAATAGCGCAGGTGGGAGTGAAACTGTGGGGGAAGCGGATCGGCGCCAGGGGGGCGTGATTTTTCAGGATTTGCCGGGGGCGGGTTTTCGGGCTACACTGAACTACGTTCAGATCGAGCGGAGCGGTGATGACGGACGGTGCGGAAGAGACGGTGCGGGGCTCGAAAAAGAGCCGTCGGCGCCTTGAGATGGTGGAAACCGCCCGGGTGATTATTGCGGCCCGGGGCTTACGCTCCCTGAAGGTCCGTGACGTGGCGGGGGCCGCCAATTGTTCCATCGGCAGTGTGTATAACGAGTTTGAGGATTTCGACGGCCTGATCCTGACCGTCAACCGCGAAACCATGCAGGCCCTGACCGAACGCCTGGCTGCGGTTCCGAGCGCCGATCCCGAGCAGCAGCTGCATGGTCTGGCGGTCGCCTATCTCGACTTCGCCGTCGGCCACTCCAATCTCCTGCGAGCGCTGTTTGAACACCGCATGGAGGACGACCGGCCGTTTCCCGAGGACCTCCTCGACATGGTGATGCAGGCCTTTGCGCTGATGCATCCGCCGCTGGCGCGGCTCTTGCCCGATTGCGACGATGAGGAGATCGCAAGTCACTCACGGCTCCTGTTCTCGGCCGTGCATGGCATCATCACGCTCGGGCTTGAGGAGCGTATGGTGGCAGTGCCGCCGCAGGATCTGCGCCAGCAACTGGCACGCTTTGTCGATCGCCAGATCATCGGCCTCGGCATCCGGGATGGCGGGACAGGGCAGGTCCCGGCATAGGCATCGGGTCAGGGCGGCCCCTATACGCGAACCGCCGAGGGAACCCGGCCCTGGTTGCCGAAGACGCGCAGATAGCGTTCGATTTCCGCGCCCTGGCCGGTGGCCTTTTCGGGATTGTCGGAGAGTTTGACCGCGGGCCGGCCATCGACCGAGGTCACCTTGCAGACCAGCGAGATCGGATCGAGAATGCGTGATCCATCCACTGGGCAGCCGACGAAGTCATTGGTCAGGTTGGTGCCCCAGCCAAAGGACGTCCGCACCCGGCCATTGAAATGGTGGAAAGTGTCCTCGATTGACCCGACATCCATGCCGTCGGAGAAGACCAGGAGCTTTTCCCTGGGGTCGACGCCCTTCTCTTTCCACCATTTCATGATTTCTTCGCCGCCGGGAATCGGCGGGGCGCTGTCGGGGCGAAATCCGGTCCAGTCGGCGACCCATTCCGGGGCATCGCGCAGGAAGGCGTGGGTGCCGAAGGCGTCGGGCAGCGCGATCAGGAGGTTGCCGCCATAGATCCGGCTCCATTGCTCGAGAATGCGATAGGGGGCGGCGCGCAGTTCGGCGTCATTGGCGGCGAGCGCAGCGGCGACCATCGGCAATTCATGGGCGTTGGTGCCGATGGCCTCAAGATCGCTGTCCATCGCCAGCAGCACATTCGATGTGCCGATGAAGCGCTCTCCGAGCCCTTCCTTGAGGGCTTCCACGCACCAGCGCTGCCACAGGAAACCATGGCGGCGCCGGGTTCCGAAGTCCGACAGCACCAGGCCTTCGAGGCGGCGCAGGCGTTCGACTTTGGACCACAGCTTGGCCTTGGCGCGGGCGTAGAGCACGTCGAGCTCGAAGCGGCCGCGGCCCTTGACGGCGGCACGGGAGCGCAATTCGTTGACAATGGCCAGCGCCGGGATCTCCCACATCGAGGTATGGGTCCAGTTCCCGTGAAAATGCAGCTCATATTGGCCGTCAAGCTTGCGCAGTTCGTATTCGGGCAGCTGGAACCCGGTCAGCCAGCGCAGGAATTCAGCCGAGAACATCAGGGTGCGGCCATAGAAAGTGTTGCCGGCAAGCCAGATCAGCTCTTTCTTGGAAAAGCGGAGGGTGCGGGCGTGGTCGAGCTGGGCGCGCAACTCGCTCTCGTCGATAATGTCGCCAAGCCGGACATGGCGGGAGCGGTTGATCATCGAAAAGGTGACCTGCTGATCCCCGTACAGGGCGAGAATCATCTGTAACATCAATAGCTTGTAAAAATCGGTATCGAGCAGGCTGCGGATGATGGGGTCAAGCCGGAAGCTGTGATCGTAGGTTCTGCTGGCGATGTCGGTTACGGGCATGAAAAATCTCTTTGGCCTCAACGATCGGGTGGGGAACAGTTCCGTGCACGAAAAATGCCGCCAGGTGGCGCGGGATGCGCAGGTTTATGGCATTTTGCCGTGAAGTGGCAACCGGCTCAGGCTTTGCGGCGTGTGTTCCGCGAAACCTGGAACAGGAACGAAAATCGCCGATTTAACAAGCACGGCGCTGCAGGAATACCAGGAGGTGAACTAATTCAGGTCCGTCCTCGGCCGTAAGGCCTGGTGGGGACCGCCGGCCCCTCTGGACCCTGTGCAGGTCGATGACCGGGCGCACAACAACGGACCTGATATATCGCTATCACGACAACAGCATTCGGGCGAAAACGCCCGGTGGATCGGCAGGCCCGGGAGTTGCGCGGATCAAGGCCCACGCGGGGTGTGTCTTGCGTGATCGTGCGCAGTTCCCGGAACGCGCACGCGCGCGCGCGCGCGCGCCCCAAGATTTTGTTTGAAGTCGAGTGGAGGGCAGCTATGGTAGGAGCGGAATCCACGGGAGATCAAGGCATGGCTTTGAAGACGGCGAAACTGGAGAGCCTCTCCCTGGACGAGCTTTCCGCTCTTTATGATCGCGTCGGATCGGTGCTGACCAGGCGGATCAGGGACGACAAGGAGAAGCTGAAGAAAACCCTTGTCAGCGTCAAGCACGGGGCAACGAAGCAGAATCCCTCCGCTCCTGCGGTCAGGGGCGGGAAACCGAAGCGCGACAAGGACTGGAAGTATCCACCGGTCGTGCCCAAATACCGCAATCCCGAGGATCGTTCGCAGACCTGGGCCGGGCGCGGCAAACAGCCGCGCTGGCTGGCGGCGCAGATCAAGGCGGGAAAGAAGATTGAGGACTTTCTGATCAAGCCGAAGAAGCGCGGTGGGGCGGTGTGATGCGCCTTCACCCCGTCGGTTCCGGCACCATCGGAACCCGGGGTTCCGGGAACGCGTGTTTTTCGGCTCGCACATCTCGCCTTTCGTTGCCGGGAACGGGGGGCGGTGCTAAAGTGCGGCCCGTGTTTTGAAAGATACGAGCCACATCGTTCCATTCCGGCCCATCAGCGCTGTGCGGTGGTTTTGTGCGTGCGCGCCCTGCATGATGCGGGTGACCGTCAGGGGAGCTGTTGCCGTCACTTCGAAACGTTCCCCGTCATGGAGCATGGATGACCGGCGGACCAGAGAGATCGGGACCGGAAAGCACAAAGAACGGAAAACGCCGGGATCCGGGAACACTAAGGATCTGGGAACACAGGCCCTCGCGACTTCGGGGATCTGCGAGCTTAAGGGTCTGGACCCGCAACCGATAGCACAAGGATATCTCAGGTGGCTGACGTTGATGCAGGGGCTGGAAAGCCGGTGGCGAGAAGCGCGCTTGCCAATATTCCACGGCTTGTGACCGCGTATTTCACCGGCAGGCCGGATGTCGCGGATCCCGGCCAGCGGGTCGCCTTCGGGACGTCCGGTCATCGCGGTTCTTCGTTGCGCAATTCCTTCAACGAGGACCATATTCTGGCGACGACGCAGGCGATCTGCGACATCCGGCAGGCGAACGGGATTGATGGCCCGCTGTTTGTCGGCATCGACACCCATGCGCTGGCGGAGGCGGCTTTCTGCAGCGCGCTGGAAGTCTTTGCCGCCAATGGGGTCGATGTCATGATCGATCACGCATCGGGCTACACGCCGACGCCGGTGATTTCGCATGCGATTCTGAACTACAACAGGGGGCGCGACTGCGGTCTCTGCGACGGCGTCGTCATCACGCCCTCGCATAATCCGCCGGAGGATGGCGGTTACAAATATAACCCGCCCCATGGCGGCCCCGCCGACAGCGACGTGACCGCAGTGGTCGAGAAGCGCGCCAACGCCTATCTCGCCGACGCCCTCAAGGGCGTAAGGCGCATGCCGTACGAAAAGGCCCTGCAATCGGCCTCGGTTCATCGCCATGACTATGTCAGCGCCTATGTTGCCGATCTCGCCAGCGTGGTCGATCTGGATGCGGTCGCCTCCGCTGGCGTCAGCATCGGTATTGATCCCCTGGGGGGCGCGGCGGTGAATTACTGGCAGCCGGTCATTGAACGTTACGGATTGAAGGCCACCGTGGTGAACGATGCCGTCGACCCGACCTTCCGTTTCATGACCACCGACTGGGACGGCAAGATCCGCATGGACTGTTCCTCGCCTTACGCCATGGCGGGGCTGATCGGGATGCGGGAGCGTTTTGATATTGCCTTTGCCAACGATACCGACGCCGATCGCCACGGTATCGTCACCCGCAGCGGCCTGATGAATCCCAATCATTATCTCGCCACGGCGATTGCCTATCTTTTCGCCCACCGCCCCGCCTGGGGGTGCGAGGTGGCGATCGGTAAGACTGCGGTGTCGAGTTCGATCATCGACCGCGTGGCGAAGAAGCTGGGGCGGAACCTCGTGGAGACACCGGTTGGCTTCAAATGGTTTGTCGACGGTCTCAAGGGCAGTTCCTTCGGCTTCGCCGGCGAGGAGAGCGCAGGCGCCTCGTTCCTGCGCCGGGACGGCAGCGTGTGGACCACCGACAAGGACGGGATCATCTCAGGCCTGCTGGCCGCCGAGATCCTGGCCATCACGGGGCGCGATCCGGCGCAGCTTTTCGCCGACCTCACTGGTGAACTAGGGGTGCCCCATTATGAGCGCATTGATGTGGCGGCGAACACCGCGCAGAAGAACCGCCTCAAGGCAGTGACACCCGACCAGCTCGGACTGACGGAACTGGCCGGGGATGCGGTCTCCGCGGTGATGAGCCGGGCACCCGGCAACGACCAGGCGATCGGCGGCATCAAGGTCGAGACCGCCTTCGGCTGGTTCGCAGCGCGCCCCTCCGGCACCGAGGATGTCTATAAAATCTATGCCGAGAGCTTCCGGGGTGCTGACCATCTGCGCCGGATCCAGCGCGAGGCCGAGGCGGCGCTGGCGAAACTCTTCGCCGGGGCAGTATAAGCCCGTTCGTGGCGGTTCCGCCCGGGACCTTAGACAGGAGCACAAGGCTTGGCTTTTCGACTGCGGATCGGCACGCGCAAGAGCGTGATGGCGCTGGCACAGACCACGGAAATCGCGCGTCGGCTGGCCATCACGGTTCCGGACATTGAGGTGGAGATCGTCAAATTCGACACCACCGGCGATCTCGACCAGACCAGCAAGCTGTTGTCGCATGGCGGCAAGGGCGGCGCTTTTGTGGCGCAGATCCGCAATGCAGTGCGGGAAGGCCGCCTGCAGGCGGCGATGCATTCGCTCAAGGACATGCCGGGCAACGAGGATACGCCGGGGCTGGTGATTGGCGCCACGCTGTCGCGCGACCCTCCGGGCGATGTCCTGGTGCTGCGTCAAGGCCTGTCGCTTGCGGATCTCAGGCGCTCCGCTGGCAGAGGTTTCAGGATCGGCACCAATGCGGTGCGGCGGGTGGCCTATGTGCGGCGCCTGTTTCCCGAAATTGAGGTCATCCATTTCCGCGGTGCTGCCGACACAAGGATGCGCAAGCTCGACAATGGTGAGCCCCAGCGCCTGCCGGATGGCGGCCTGACCGGACCTGCCGACGGCCTGATCATGGCGCGCTCGGGGCTCGAACGGGTCGGCCTGGCCCAGCGCATCGTCTACGAATTCCCGGTCGGGGAAATGCTGCCGGCGATCGGCCAGGGCATTGTCGCGGTCGAGTGCGCGGCAGCGGACTGGCAGACCCGTCAGATCCTGGCCACCATCAATGATGACATCGCGCGTTGTGCAGCCGAGGCCGAACGGGAGGTGCTGTGGATCCTCAACGGCCATTGCAATTCGCCGGTCGCCGGCCATGCTGTGATCGAGAACGGCAGGATGGATCTGCGGGCGGCAGTGCTGGATCTTGCCAGTGACGCGCTGATCGAGGTGGCACGCAGAGGTGCAGCCGACCGGCCGCGGGAACTGGGCCGGGCGGTGGGGCTGGAATTGCTGGCGAACGGCGCCGCTCGCCTGATCAAGGCCTCCCGGCCCAGGGACGAGGCTTAAGGGGCCTTCAGGGAGAGGCGATCTCAGCCGCGCAGGCGTTTGAGCATCTGCTCGACATGGGCGATCGGGGTTTCCGGCTGGATGCCGTGGCCGAGATTGAAGATCATGGCACCATCGCCGTAATTTGCCAGCACCTGATCGACCGCGCGATCGAGCGCGGCGCCTCCGGTGATCAGCACCAGGGGATCGAGATTGCCCTGGATCGGGATCCGGCTCTGCACCCGTTCACGGATGAACGACGGCTCGGCGGTCCAGTCGATGCTGACGGCATTGACGCCTGTAGCCTCGACATAGGCTGGCAGCATTGCCGCCGCCCCACGGGGAAAGCCGATGAAGCGGGCTCCGGGCACGCGGGCCCGCACCCCCTCGATGATCCGTCGCGTCGGTTCGATCGACCAGCGTGCGAACTGCTCGGGCGGCAGGATGCCGGCCCAGGTGTCGAAAATCTGCAGCGCATCGGCGCCGGCTTCAAGCTGGCGCAGCAGATACTGAATCGAGCTGGCGACCAGGGTGTCGATGATCACGGCGAAGGCGTCCGGATGGCGGTAGGCCATGATGCGGGCAGGGGCCTGGTCGGTTGTGCCCTGGCCTGCGACCATATAGGTCGCGACCGTCCAGGGGGCGCCACAGAAGCCGATCAGCGCCACGCCTGGGTCGAGTTCCCGACGCACCAGGCGCAGCGCTTCGAATACCGGCTCGAGCCGGGTGAAGTCGGCGTCCCGCGCCAGGGTCTCGACCTTGTCGGGGGCATCGAGGGGATCGAGTCGGGGCCCCTCGCCGGTCTCGAAGCGGACCGCCCGGCCGAGCGCGTAAGGGACGACGAGAATGTCGGAAAAGATGATCGCAGCATTGAAACCGAAGCGCCGGATCGGCTGCAGCGTGACCTCGGCGGCGAGTTCCGGCGTGAAACAGAGGTCGAGAAAGCCGCCGGCTCTGGCGCGCACCTCGCGGTATTCGGGCAGATAGCGCCCGGCCTGGCGCATCATCCAGATCGGCGGCACGCTCTGTCGGTGCCCCGAGAGGACGTCAATAAACGCTTGGGCGGGGGTCTGGGTCACGACATGTCCTGAATAATCGGCGGGTTGGAATTTTTCTCAAAGATCCAGCATCCGGAATCCCTTGGCTTTCCAGGGCTGCGGCGTCGAGGTCGCCGGTCGATACCGGCAGACCATCGGTTCGGCCAGGAGCCTTGCAATGTGCCTGACACCGGGGTTTTGGGCGTTCATGGAGTGCTGGAACCGTGGCCCCTGATACACCGCCATTGTCGCGGGGCCAAGCGGGGACCGCCAAGGCGCCAAGGAACGGGCAATCCGCGTGTCGCCGGGCCCGATGCTGTGGGCGTCAAGCGCGGCAGCCTCTGCCGAAACATGGAAATGGGGGGCAGAGGCCCTTCCCCCCGGTCAATAATGAGGCGGCTTTTCGTTGGCGGGTGCCGTCGAGGTGGCGGCTTCGGTCTCGATCAGGCGCTGGTCGAAGCGGGCCAGCTGATGGACCAGGGCATCGATCTGCTTCCACTGTGCGGTGATCGTGAGGTTGAGCTGTTCGATGGTGTCGTCCTGATAGGTCAGGCGGGCTTCGAGCCGGTCGATGCGCATCGTGAGTTCGGTGATCGCGTCCATCGGGGCGGAGTTCCTCATCGGTTGGCGTGAAAGATAAGTTGGTTGGTGTGGCAGAAAACGGTGCTTTCTGACAAGCTCGGGCGTTTGCGTGAGGCTTCGTGCAAGCCTTGGCTCCTTGGCCCACGGTGCGCGTGGCCGGTTCCGTGCTGGTCTCTCATGGCGCCTAGTTCATCGATTCCGAAATTGCGATTGCCTTCCGAATCGAGGGTTCCGTGCAGGATGGGTCCCGCAGTGGTGGCTTGATATGATTCGAACTTTGGCAACGATGAACCAGTGTTGTGCCAAGGATTCCCGTGCCTCAGTTGGGGAAAATGCCATCCCCGACAGGCGCACTGGACACCTCGTCGCATGCAACGGCAGGTGTGGCTGACCAGCATGCCCGAGAGGGTCCTAGCCAGACGGTGGATCACATGTGCGGTGTATTTTTCTCCCTTGCCCCATTGAACTTTGAAATTGACCTTTGCATTCACTTTCGAACGCAGCTCGAGCATCGGCTGGACGGTTTTCAGTGATATTGGTGCCGTGCGCAACTTCTCGGCGCCCTTGGGACAGGTCTCTCGAAACCTGCCGATTTCGCCGTTTCGAAGGCTTTAGGCTTTAAACCTGAAAACGGCAGTTGGAGACGGAATCTCACGCACCCTGCTGGTTCAACGCCGTATTTCTCCACGGCGCCGCTCACCCTTCGCATGTGCTGCTCCGCAATTGGATCAAGCAGCCGTAACACATTGTAAGTTGGATGCTTTCTCCTTCATCCCGGGCAGTCAACGGCCGTTTCCAGGTTCATTCAAATCTGTTGGTTCGCCCGGAAGGTTCTCGGAACGTTCCGGCGGCGCCGCCGAACGCCTTGGAGACTTGCAGAAATCACAGAAATGATGTGATTGCTGTGAATGCTGTATTTGATGGGGATGACGGAGGCTGTCGATGCGGAGCTACACAACCAGCGATCTTTCCAGGAAGTCGGGGGACATTATCGCTGACGCCCTGCGCTGGCCAGTGACGATCACCCAAAGGAACAAGGAGCGGTTGGTAGTGCTTAGTATTGAAAAATACCGCCAGCTTATTTCCTGGTCTGATCCACGGAGGGTGGGTACCCTTGAAACCATGTCAGATGAACTGTTTGAGAAGTTCAAACAGGCCGTAGCTGACTATGAAAGGGAAGGCGACGAAACGTGAGTGGGGATCACTTTCGCTCTGATGTGTGATCCGGTATCCATTTTTGTGGCAGCGTGAAGCGGATCGTGGTGAGACCGAGGGGCGCAAGCACCGTCCCACGGCAGTGGGAGTGAGGTTCGCAAGGACCAAAGGGGAGGATTGGCTGCTGCTGTTTCCAATCACCAGCCACCCGCCCTTGTCCGGTCGTTGTGCCGTCGAAATTCCTGAGATGGAAAAGCGTCGGGCGGGTCTTGACGTTGCCTTGCGTCTTTGGATCATTCTTGATGAATATAATGAGGACATGGTCAGTCGATCATTCTACCTTGAGCCGGGACCACCACTCGGTCATTTCAGCAAGGCATTCTTCCTGCCGCTCATGAAGAAATTCATCTCCAGCCGCGCTGTCGCGCGGGGTGTGAACAGACAGCGCGAGAGGGAGGGACGGCGGCGGATGCGGCGATTGCCTGAGCTCTGCTCGAGGGTGATCGAGCCGCAGTCCGCCAGCATCGGTGGCACTGTTTCGCGCTGCTGCAGCGTCATGGGAGGGGCCGATCACCGTCTATAACGGTTCCGGCGGGGCGCCTCAGGGCACCGATGCCGGCTGGCATCTGGAGCGCGGTATCAACTCGGTGCCCCTGACCTCGGCGCATGCGGTATCAATTCCGGGTGCGGTCGCTGCCTGGGCCAGGATCCTGGCGAGCGGGGCACCGTGATCGGGGGCGCAAGGCGCAGGGATGGCTTGCGCGCGGGCTATTGAATTGGAACCGTTAACGACCCATACAGCAGAAATCGGGCACTGCTGTGATTGTTGAAGTGCGGCTTGCCCTCACCCAGGTTGCAACGGAAGGTGCTTTCAGATCATGCGACATGTTCCACGGCTGTTTTCCACACTCATGGCGGTACTCGCGATCAGCGCCGGTTCCGCAATTGTCTCCACGGCGGCCCCCCCCCAGACCTCAGGAAAAACCATGACCACGCCTTCCGGCATGAAGATCATTGATCACGTCGTCGGCACCGGCGCCTCACCGCGGACCGGCCAGACCTGCGTGATGCATTATACTGGCTGGCTCTATGACAACGGGCAGAAGGGCCGGAAATTTGATTCCTCCGTCGATCGCGGACAGCCGTTCGAGTTTCCGATCGGCACCGGCCAGGTGATTGCCGGCTGGGACGAGGGCGTGGCGACGATGCGGGTCGGCGGCAAGCGCACGCTGATCATTCCGCCGCTGCTCGGCTATGGTGAGCGTGGTGCCGGCAGCGTCATTCCGCCGAACGCCACACTGATGTTCGACGTCGAATTGCTGGCGGTGAAGTAAAGGCAGGAGAAAGCGGACCGGTGGCGCCGGCTGATGGCGCCACCGGTCTTTTCTGATCCTGAGGAAAGACGCTGGAAGCGGTCTTCAGGCGCCTCACGCAATCGACCTCAGGAAAGGTCGAACTGGTCGCCGATCCCGGGCATGGCGACCGTCTGGCCTTTGAGCTGCCCAGCGAAGGCTTTCATCGTCTCCTCTTCGCCGTGAACCAGGAAGGTTCGTCTGCAGCCGCCGATCCGGCTGTGCCAGGCGGTCAATTCGCTCTGGTCGGCATGGGCCGAGAAGCCGTTGATGGTGTGGATCGAGGCGCGGACCGGGATATCCTCACCCAACAGACGCAGATGTTTTGCCCCGTCGATGATGCTGCGCGCAGGGGTGCCGGAAGCTGCAAATCCGACGAAGACGATGGCGGATTCCTTACGCCCCAGATTGTGACGCAGATGGTGACGGATGCGGCCGCCGGTGCACATGCCGGAGCCGGCCATAATCACGGCGCCGCCGCTGATGCGGTTGATGGCAATCGAATCGGCCGATTCCCGCGTGAGATGGAGGTTCGGCAGCTTCAACGGGTCGCCGCCATCGGCGAACCGGGCGGACACCGCCGGGTTGAGGCATTCGGCGTGGCGGGCGAAAATCTCGGTGGCGGCGATCGCCATCGGCGAGTCGAGGAAAACCTGGACGCCCGGCGGCAGCTGGCTGCGATCAATACCCTGACGCAGGATGAAGAGAATTTCCTGCGCCCGATCGAGGGCAAAGGTCGGGATGACGACGTTGCCGCCGCGCGCCAGAGTGGCAGAAACGGCATCCAGGAATTCCGTGATCGACTGGTCGAAGGGGCGGTGGTTGCGGTCGCCATAGGTGGTTTCCATCACCACGATGTCCGCATTTGCCGGCGGGGTCGGGGAAGCGAGCAGAGGCTGGCCGGTATTGCCGATATCGCCGGAGAACAAGATGCGGCGGGCTTCACTGCCGTGGCCGGCTTCGATCAGGATGCTGGCAGAGCCGAGAATATGTCCGGCATTGACGAAGGTGGCACGGATGTCGTCGGCGAGCTGGAGGGGAGCGCCATATTCCGCGGTGGCACCGAAGCGATCGAGAAGGTTGAGGGTGTCGGGAATGCTGTAGAGGGGCGCGGGCGGGTGATCCTCACCGCGTCTGCGGCCATGCCGGGATTGGGTGCGTGCCTCCTCTTCCTGGAGATGCGCGGAATCGAGCAGCACGAGGCGGGTCAGTTCCCGTGTCGCCGCCGTGGTTATCACCTGGCCGCGGAAGCCGCGTTTTGACAGCAGCGGCAGTCTGCCGCAATGGTCGAGATGGGCGTGGGTGAGCAGCACGAGGTCGATCGTTGACGGATCAAAACCGAAATCTCCGGCATTCTGCTGCGCCAGTTCCTGGCTGCCCTGGAACAGGCCGCAGTCGATAAGAATACGCCTGTTGCGGACCTCGAGCAGATGGCAGGAGCCGGTGACATCGCGATCGGCACCATGGAAGGACAGTTTCAAGGGCTCTACTCCAGCTTGAGAAGGCAGTTCGGCGAGATCGAAAGAAGCGGCGTTTTCGGGATGTGATGTCGGGCGGACGACACTCCCTTCGGCGGCTCTCACTCGGGCGGCAGCAGCGGCCGGCCGATGGTTTCATACCAGTAGAGAATATCGTGCCAGGCGTCCTCGGCCGATTCCGAGAACCAGAACAGATCTCGGTCTTCGGGGTCGATGACCCCCTGTTCGACCAGAAACTCGGGATTGAAGACGCCGCGCCAGAAGGATTCGCCGATCAGGATCACCGGCACCGGGCGCATCTTGCGGGTCTGGGTCAGGGCCAGGACTTCAAAGATCTCATCAAGCGTGCCGAAGCCGCCGGGAAAGGCCACCAGGGCGCGGGCGCGCAACAGGAAATGGAGCTTGCGCATGGCGAAATAATGGAAGCTGAAACACAGTTCCGGGGTCACATAGGGATTGGGATACTGCTCCCTGGGCAGCGTGATGTTGAGGCCGATGGAGCGGGCGCCGACATCATGGGCGCCGCGGTTGGCGGCCTCCATGATCCCGGGGCCGCCACCGGTCATGATCATGGTGCGGCCGCCGAGCGTGTCGTTGCAGGCGGCACCGACGATGCGGCCGAACTGGCGTGCCATGTCGTAATAGCGGCTGTTGTCGTGGACGCGGGTGGCGCACTCGAGCCGGCGTCGCAGCGTCGCATCGTCGGGATTGGCGGCAAGCGTCGCCGCACAGGACTCCATCGCCCGTCTTGCCGCTCCCGGTTCCCTGATGCGGGCGCTGCCAAAGACCACGATGGTATGTGCCACCTCCTGGTCCTCCAGCATGCTTTCGGTCTTGAGGAAGTCGAGCTGCAGACGCACGCCGCGCGTTGCTTCCTGCTGCAGGAAATCCATATCCTGATCGGCTTCGCGATAGCTCGGGGAACGCAAAATCCGTGCCAGCGCTTCCGGCGCAGCGGCATCCTCCTCGGCCGGTTTGGGCTGGTGCCCGGGCAGCGCCTCCCGTCTGTGGTGCGGGTCTGCCGGCGTCGGCATGTCCCGCGAGCGTCTTGTGGAAGCGCGGGGCGGGGTGGGCTTGTCGGTCATGATCGAAAGTCCTGTTGGCGGTATCTCGGCGCGATCAGGGTCGGGTGACCCCCCTTGTCCTGAAATCAATGATGGTGTGCGACCGCGGCCGGCGCAATAGTGAGCGCCGGCACCACGGTGTTGCCGAATCGACAGGGGGTCTGCGATGAGACAGAGGCTCGGAGGGTCGCCGGCTCAGGCCGGTGGTGGAATCGATGCAGAGGGCATGGCAGACGCTGTTGCAGGCACCGGCCGAGGGAGGGCAAGCAGATGGGGGATCGCGTCCATGAGGGCGACATGCATTTCTACGAGCCGGCCAAAGGCCATGGTCTGGCCCACGATCCCTTCAATGCCATCGTTGCGCCGCGACCGATCGGCTGGATCTCGTCACGCGCTCCCGACGGGGCCGTCAATCTCGCGCCCTACAGCTTCTTCAATGCCTTCTGCTATACGCCGCCGATTGTCGGCTTTGCCTCGGTGCGGTGGAAAGACACCATCCGCAATATCGCTGCGACCGGTGAATTCGTCTGTAATCTTGCCACCCGCGAGCTGGCGCAGCAGATGAACGCCACCGCCGCCCATGTCGCCCCCGAAATCGATGAATTCGTGGTTGCGGGGCTGAGCGCACGGCCCTGCCGCCTCGTCAATGTGCCGCGCGTCGGCGACAGCCCGGTTGCGCTGGAGTGCCGGCTCACCGAAATCATCCGTCTCAGGGGTGCCGATGGTCGCGAGGCCGAGGCCTGGCTGACGCTCGGCGAAGTCGTTGCGGTCCATATCGACAAAACGTTGATCCGGGACGGGGTCTATCAGACCGCGGACGCCCATCCGATCCTGCGTGCGGGCCGGCGCGGCGACTATTTCGGGATCTCGTCGGAGCACATGTTTGAGATGGCGCGGCCGGATTGACAGGAGCGGTCGCAAGCCCGCGTGCCAATCGTGGTCGCGGTTGAGGCCTGCAGGTCTGCCGTGCCATCCGTCAGACAGCACATCTTCGGTCGCCCTGCTCAAGGAGATCCGGCAGCAGGGTGCAGGCCCCCGCTCACACCGGCTTCGCCTCTGTGCGCATCCTGACCCGAAATTTCGGCGGAAGGGAGCCGTGGTGTCAGCAGATCGACTCGAAATCCTCACGGTCCGGAAATTCCCTCCGCAGTCGCATACAACGCTCCGGACCTCGAATATGGCCGATGCTCATGCGACCTCCTGGTTCACTTGAGATGAAACGAACTGCTGTGCGTGAAGCGGCGGGGCGCTGCCGAACATACGTATCAAGCCAGAGGAACGGAGCCTGATTGACCGTGCTGCCAAGGCACGAGGGAAGAATCGAACCGATTTCGTGCTGGATGCAGCACGGCTGATCGCTGAAGAAGTTCTCCCGGACCAGGTCGCTCTTTCGGTCAGTCCGAAGGCCTATGAGGCGTTTCTGGCGCGGCTGGATATGCCGCCGCAGCCGAACGCGCAGTTGCGCAAGACCATGCGGACGGTGGCGCCGTGGCAGAAGGCATGACGATTGCAGCGCCGGAGCCACTGGCAGCACATCACGCGATCGAAGCCTTCGACTCCGGCGTCGACAGTCTGGATCAATGCCTGAAGCATCGGGCACTCAGGAATCAGCGGACGGCTGCTTCACGCACCTTCGTCGCCTGCGAGAATTGCCGCGTAGCGGCCGATTATCCTAAAAACGGCAGTTGGCAGCCCGTCGTGACGGAGAAAGCCAAACATTTACAGTGCTTTGGGACTGATTCAGCCACTCTCGGATTGTCACCCATCGGGTGAACGGGGCGGGTGCAAAATCCG